>MDTG01075738.1_pt1 | contig 240663 bp, 221 predicted proteins | sample 811421 | NCBI WGS metagenome assembly MDTG01 (sample SAMN05326645, study PRJNA326480) | marine metagenome | isolation source: seawater | place: Pacific Ocean: South East | collected 2011
CCTTCGAGCGCAACGCGGCGACCCTCTCCCGGCTATCAGGCCAAACATCCTACCAGGAGACGGCCCGATGAGTGGAATTCATACAAGCGCAGATCTTGCCCACCGGCCGCTCGGCGCCCCCGTCACGACCACAGGGGTCCCGGCCGTCGAAGCCGGCTGGAAGCGCCGTCTTGGTCAGATCCTGCACACGCCGGATGAAAAGGATGTGCGTCGCTTCCTGGACGGTACCGCCACGGATGCGCTGAGGGCAGTGGCGGCTGAATTCAACGGCCGCGGCCATCCGGCCGAGGTGGAACGCGACGAGACGACGGGCGGTGTCTCGCTGGTGCTGCCTGCCGAAGGCGTGCGAAACTTCATCTATGGCATCCAGCCGGCCAGCCATCCGCTGCCCGCCCTGACGGCAATGGATGCCGCCCGCCCCGATCTGCGCCACGAGGCCCGCACCTGGTTCAGCGACGGCAGCCGCGGCTATGACGTCTACGGCCTGACCCGCGATCAGCTGATCGCCGACGTGCTGGTCCAGTTCGACCACTACCAGTCCCTGGTCCAGTCGCCCGGTGCCGCACTCTTCGCCGGCGCGCCGGAACAGACCCCCGAATAGGCAGGCGCTTTGGCCCTATGCTTCATCCGTCCGCCGCCGACATCTTGAACGAACTCCGTCAGGCGATCATCGACGGGGCCTGTCCGGCAGGCACGGAACTGCGCCAGGACAGGCTGGCGGAAAGGCATGGGGTCGATCCGGCCCTGATCCGCTCAGCCCTGCTGCAGCTGGATGCAGAAGGGCTGGTGCGGATCCTGCCGGGCATCGGCGCCGTGGTGTCGTCGATCTCGCGAGAGGAGATCGACGACGTCTTCGACCTGAGAGTGATCCTGGAGCCGCGGCTGCTGCGCCGCGCCATTCCCGCCCTGACAGCGGCCGATTTCGCCCGGATCGAGACCATCCACCATCTGTTCATCGGCGCCGTCGCCGCCAGCGACATGGCCCGCTGGGGCGCCCTGAATGCCGAACTGCATCTGGCGATCTACGCCCATGCCCGTCTGCCACGCAGCCTGCGCATCGTGACCGGGCTGCTGCAGACCTGCGATCGCTATACCCGGCTTCAGCTCTCCACCACCCCGTCCCCCGGCCGGGCCGAGCGGGAACACGGCATGCTGATCGCCCTCTGCCGGAGGGGGGAGATCGATGCGGCCTGCAGGGTTTTGACCACCCATATCGACGGCGTGCGGGCGGATCTGCATACCGCCCTCGCCTGAGCCGCGATCGCTTAGCCCGCCCCGCCCTCCCTGCCGGTCAGGGATGCATGCGCGCGCCCTTGGTGATCCGGTCGACCACGCGTCGATCGGCCCGGATGCCCAGGCCGACCAGCTTCGCCGTCTCTGGCTGCTGTTCTGCAAAGACCGCGCGGTTGGCGGCGTCATGGCCGGTCGCGAACATCTCTTCGACATAGAGCGCCGGCACCAACTCGCGCTCCAGGCAGCGGCGGCGGATGGTGGCGAGCGTCGGGCCATCGGCCGACAGCACGATGACCGGCTGCACCGACAGCGGCAATGCGGCATTGCCCGCGGCATCGCGGTAGGGCTCGCCCATGATCTCAGGCGCGGCCCCGGTTACACCGCTCATCAGGAACGCCGTGACGTTCAGTTTCTGCCACACGGCAAGGTCATCGCGCACCACCAGCGCGATCTTGGTCTCGAACCGCATATCTCCGGGGGGCTCCTTACGGGAGGGGGGCAGCTGCGATCCGGCGAAGGAGTGATTTCAGCTCCTCTGCTGCCGGGCCGCCCAGGGCCGCATCGACATCGGCATTCAGTGCATCCATCTCGGCCTGGAGCGGGCCGCGCAGCGCACGGCCCCGATCGGTCAGGTGCAGGGCGTTGACCCGCCGGTCCCGGGCAGATGGCCGGCGCGCGATCAGCTCCAGCTTGACCAGACGGTCGATGACGCCGGTGATGGTGGCGCTGTCCAGCACCAGGCGGGTGCCGATGGCGGCACCGCTCTGCCCGTCCTCTTCCCACAGGAGCTGGAGCACGGCGTACTGGACCGGGGTCCCCCCATGCCGGGCCAGCCGGTCGCGGGCCGCACGTGTCACGGCCTGGGCGGCCTTGCCGGTCAGGAAACTGATGCAGTCTTCGATACGGTTCATGAGATAAACGCTCGCATACATATATCTCGTATACGAGTCTTTTTATCGGCCGATATCACCGGGCGAATGACAGGCCTGCCTCACATCAGCGGCACGCCTGCGATCCAGCGATGGCCTGCGAAAAGGGCTACGTAAACCACGAGCGCCACCAGCCAGCGCCACCAGGCGATCTCGGCGAAGGCGCCCTTGGCCTTGCCCGCGAAGATGGCGGCAAAGGGGACATAGGAGCTGGCGGCGGCAAACAGCATCCACGAAACCGGCATGTCGCGGCGCTTGCGGATCTCGATCAGCCGGCTGCCGGCGAATGCGACGATGAAGATCGTGACGCCCAGAATGGTGGTGGCCAGGTCGCCATTGGCCAGGACATGGGCGACCGCCCAGATCATGATCCCCCACATCAGCGGATGACGGGTGATCTTGAGCACGCCGACCGCCTTGGGTGCCGGCGCACCGGCGGCATCGGCCCCGGCCATGGTCGGGTTGCGCTGGGTCAGCCCCAGCACGGCGAAGGCGACGGCAAACAGCATCAGGGTGAAGGCGAGATGGCGCAGCGCCCCGCTGCCGTCCCAGAGCGGCACATAGGGCGCCTGCCCATAGCCCCAGATCAGAATGCCCAGAGAGAAGAGCGCCACCAGAGAGAACAGGGCGCGATAGGCGCCCTCCCCCAGCGAGGCGATCATATAGCGTCTGACCGCCGGGATGCCCGGCACCAGATGGGTGATGAGGAACAGCACCGCGCCAATGGCGAGGCCGATCATCTGATGCATGGATCCCGTCCTCTGCGTTTTTTATGGCACGTGCCCGTGCCCGGTCATGCTCAAGGCAGCATGACGCAGCAGGATGACGGGTTCAATCCCGGGCAGGTGGCCTGCCCGGAACATATTCCGGCTCAGAACATGTTGAGTTCGAGTCGGGCGTCCTCGCTCATCATCTCAGGGGTCCAGGGCGGATCCCAGACAACCTCGACGGTCACGTCGGAGATGCCGGCAATGTCCCGGATCTTGGTCTCGATCTCGACCGGCAGGCTTTCGGCCACCGGACACATCGGCGAGGTGAGGGTCATGCGGATATAGGCCTGGTCGCCCGCATCGACGCGCACCTCGTAGATCAGACCCAGATCGTAGATGTTCACCGGGATCTCGGGGTCGTAGCAGCTGCGCAGCACGTCGATGACGGCGGCTTCGAGATCCCCCGGATCGTCCTGTGGCAGTGGGTTCGTGTTGTCGCTCATATCGCCTGTTTCCGTTCGAAACCCGTCGTCTCCGGCCGCCTGCATCGGGCGGGCCTGATGATTGCCTTGGGCCCGCGTCACTCGGTCGAAACCGGCCCGCCGGCCCCGCCTGCGTCGCCGCCATGCTCCAATGCCCGGGCCAGGGTGTGCCAGGGCAGGGTGGCGCATTTCACGCGGCTCGGAAATTCACGCACGCCCCCCAGTGCCGCCAGAACGCCCAGGGTCGCCTCGACCTCCGGATGGTCCAGCGCCCGGGGATCGGCCCCGGTCACCAGATCGCGGAACCGGGTGAACATCTCCGCGATCTCGGCCCGGCTGCGCCCCTGCACCACCTCGGTCATCATCGATGCCGAGGCGGTCGAGATGGCGCAACCACGGCCCTTGAACGCGATCTCCGCCACCCGATCCCCCTCGAACCTCAGATCGACCGTCACCTCGTCGCCGCAGAGCGGGTTATGCCCATGGGCGCTGGCATCGGCCGGGTCCAGCCGGCCGAAATGCCGCGGGTTGCGGTTATGGTCCAGGATGATCTGCTGATAGAGCGACCGGAGGTCGTCGTCGAGGGCGGTATCGGCCGGCATGGCGGGTCTCCTCAGCCCATGAACTTCACGACCTTGCGCAGCCCGTCGACCAGCGCATCGACCTCGGCGCGGGTGTTGTACATGCCGAAAGACGCACGCGCCGTTGCCGGCAGGCCGAAACGGGCCATCAGCGGCTGGGTGCAGTGATGACCGGTGCGCACCGCAATGCCCTGCTGATCCAGGATCGTGCCGATATCATGCGGATGAATGCCATCGATGGCAAAGGACACCACACCCGCCTTTTCGCGCGCTTCGCCCACGATCTTCAGCCGGTTGATCTCGCGCAGCCGCTCATGGGCATAGGCGGTCAGGTCGTGCTCGTGGGCCGCCACGGCCTCGACGCCGACCGCGGCCAGATAGTCGAGCGCGGCGGCAAAGGCGATCGCCCCCACGATATGCGGCGTGCCGGCCTCGAACTTCGCCGGCGGCGGCGCATAGGTGGTCTTCTCGAAGCTCACCGTCTCGATCATGTCGCCACCGCCCTGCCAGGGCGGCATGGCTTCCAGCAGCGGCAGCTTGCCGTAGAGCACCCCGAAACCGGTCGGCCCATAGGCCTTGTGCGACGAAACCGCATAGAAATCGGCATCCAGCGCCCGGACATCGACCCGCATATGCGGCAGGGCCTGGGCGCCGTCGATCACCGCAATCGCCCCCGCGGCATGGGCCGCATCGATCATCCGCCGCAGCGGCAGGATGGTGCCGAGCGCGTTGGAGACATGGGCCACGGCCATGATCTTCACCCGGCCGCCGGCGATCATCCGGTCGAAGGCATCCTGGTCGACCTCGCCGGTATCGGTCACCGGCACCACCACCAGCCGCGCGCCGGTCTGCTCCGCCACGATCTGCCAGGGCACGATGTTGGAGTGATGTTCCAGATGGGTGATCAGGATCTCGTCACCCGGCTTCAGATGGGCCCGGCCCCAGGTATAGGCGACGAGGTTCAGCCCTTCGGTGGTGCCGCGGGTGAAGACGATCTCCCGCTCGGAAGCGGCGTTGAGCCAGGCCCGCACGGTTTCGCGCGCCGCCTCGTAGGCCGAGGTCGCCTTTTCCGACAGGTAGTGCACGCCCCGATGGACATTGGCGTAAGAGGTCTCATAGACCGCCCGCTCGGCATCCAGCACCTGGCGCGGCTTCTGCGAGGAGGCCGCATTGTCGAAATAGACCAGCGGTTTGCCGCGCACCTGGGTGGCCAGGATCGGGAAATCGGCGCGGATCCGCTCCACGTCGTAAACCGGCAGGGTCTTCTGATCGGTCATCACGCCGTCGCCTCCTTCGCGACCGTCTCGTTCAGCACGGTCTGGGCCATGTGGCGGTCGACCCAGCCCGAGACCTGCTCGCGGAAGGTCTCGAAGGGCAGACGGTCGACGATTTCCTCGGCGAAGGCCCGGGTCAGGATCCGCCGGCCTTCGGCGGCATCCAGTCCGCGGCTTCGCAGGTAGAACAGTTCCTGCTCCGAGATGGCGCCGACGGTTGCGCCATGGGCGCATTTCACCTCGTCGGCATGGATCTCGAGCTCGGGCTTGGGCAGGATCTCGGCCTCACGCGAGGCAAGCAGGTTGCGGCTCGACATCTCCGCATCGGTGCCGATCGCCCCCGGAAGGACATGGACCCGGCCGTTGAAGATGCCGCGCGCCCGGCCACCCGCCACACCCTTCCAGGTCTGGGACAGGCGGCAGTCGCGGGCGCGGTGCTCGACATTGGACCGGGTGTCGGTCTGCTGCTCGGCACCGATGGCGAAGAGCCCGTCCAGCACCGCCGCCGCGCCGCGGCCTTCCAGGGCCACGTCCAGCGTGTGGCGCGACAGCCGGCCGCCCATGTCGATCTGGATCATGTCGAGTTCGGCATCGCCCGCAATCGACGATGCCAGCCGGTCGATATGGAAGCCCTTCTCGCCGCTGGTCTGCAGGCGGATCAGGGTCAGCTTCGCCCCGCGGCCCAGGCGGATCTCCACCGTGGCATTGACGAAGGCGGTCTCGCCGGCAAGGCCGCGCCAGTGCTCGATCACCGTCGCCCGGGCATTCTCGGCCAGGTCGATCACGATCCGCGGCTGCGCGACCACCGGCATACGGGGGGCGAGGGCGTGATGGAGCAGGTGCACCGGCCGGGCCAGTTCCACCCCGCGCGGCACCAGAACCGCCGCACCATCGGCAAGCGCCGCCTGATTGAGGGCGGCAAAGCCGTCACGATCCCCGCGCGCCACCTGACCCAGCACCGCATGCACCCGATCGGGGGCGGTGGCGAGTGCCTGGGACAGCCCGGCGACCACCACCCCGTCGGCCAGTTCCCCCACCGCCGAGAGCTCGTCGGAGAAGACCCCGTTCACCATGGCGATACGGTCGCAGTCGAGCCCCTTGGGCACGATCGGCTGCAGATGCGCCCAGGTCAGCCGTGGTGCCGCCGCATCGGCGGCGGCGAAGCTCTGGCCGTAGAGCGCGTTCAGGCGAAGATTGCGCCAGTCCTCCTGGCGCGGGGTCGGCAGGCCCAGGGCACGGAAACCGTCCCGACCGGCCGCCCGCAGCGCCTCCAGCCAGTCCGGCCCGGTCTTGGCTCCCTGGGCCGCGATCAGCAGGTCCAGCTTGTCGGGCGTGGCATCCAGAACCGCCATGATCTCAGGCCTCCGCCCCGGCCAGATCCTCGACCCAGCCATAGCCCTTCTGCTCCAGCTCGAGCGCCAGCGACTTGTCGCCGGAGCGCACGATCCGGCCCCGGGCCAGCACATGGACGAAATCGGGCACGATGTGATCGAGCAGGCGCTGATAATGGGTGATCATCACGAAGGACCGCGCCGCATCCCTGAGCGCATTCACCCCGTCGGCCACCGCCTTCAGCGCGTCGATGTCGAGCCCGCTGTCGGTCTCGTCCAGGATGCAGAGCTTCGGCTCCAGCACCGCCATCTGGAAGATCTCGTTGCGCTTCTTCTCGCCGCCCGAGAAACCGGCATTGACCGGGCGCTTCAGCAGGCTCTCGTCCAGATGCACGATCTTCAGCTTCTGGCGGACCAGCTTCAGGAACTGCACGCCGTCCAGCTCGGGCTGGCCTTCATGCTTGCGCCGGGCGTTCAGCGCCGCCTTCAGCAGATAGGTGTTGTTCACACCCGGGATCTCGACCGGATACTGGAAGGCCAGGAACACCCCCGACCGCGCCCGCTCTTCCGGCGCCATCTCCAGCAGATCCTGCCCCATATAGGTGACCGACCCCTGCGTGACCTCATAGCCGTCGCGGCCGGCCAGGATGTGGGAGAGCGTGCTCTTGCCGGCGCCGTTGGGCCCCATGATGGCGTGGACCTCGCCGGGGCGCACGTCCAGGTTCAGGCCGCGCAGGATCTCCTTGCCGTCGACGCGGGCGTGCAGGTCGCGGATGATGAGCATGTTGGTCCTCGAATGAGATCGTCCGGCGGCCTTGCGCGGCCGCAATGCGTCAGGCCCGGCAGGGTCGCGGGCCGCGGGAAACGGATGGCCGGCTCAGCCGACGCTGCCTTCCAGCGTGATGCCGAGCAGTTTCTGCGCCTCGACCGCGAACTCCATCGGCAGCTCCTTCAGGACGTCCTTGCAGAAGCCGTTGATGATCATCGACACGGCATCCTCGGCCGACAGCCCGCGCTGCATCAGATAGAACAGCTGGTCGTCGCTGATCTTCGAGGTCGTCGCCTCGTGTTCGACCTGTGCCGTGGGGTTGCGGCTCTCGATATAGGGGAAGGTGTGCGCCCCGCAGTCCGGCCCCAGCAGCAGGCTGTCGCACTGGGTGTAGTTGCGGGCGCCCTCCGCCCCCTTCTGCATCCGCACCAGGCCGCGATAGGTGTTCTGGCCGCGCCCGGCCGAAATGCCCTTGGAGATGATCGTGCTGCGGGTGTTGCGCCCGATATGGATCATCTTGGTGCCGGTATCGGCCTGCTGGGCGTTGTTGGCGACGGCGACCGAGTAGAACTCGCCGATCGAGTTGTCGCCCTGCAGGATGACGCTGGGATACTTCCAGGTAATCGCCGAGCCGGTCTCGACCTGGGTCCAGGAAATCTTGGAATTGGCCCCGCGGCAGGCACCACGCTTGGTGACGTAGTTCAGAATGCCACCCTTGCCGTCCTTGTCGCCCGGGTACCAGTTCTGGACGGTCGAGTATTTGATCTCGGCATCCTTCATCGCGATCAGTTCGACCACCGCAGCATGCAGCTGGTTCTCGTCGCGCATCGGCGCCGTGCAGCCTTCCAGATAGCTCACATAGGCGCCTTCTTCGGCGATGATCAGCGTCCGCTCGAACTGGCCGCTGCCGGCGGCATTGATGCGGAAATAGGTCGACAGCTCCATCGGGCAGCGCACACCTTTCGGCACATAGACGAAGGTGCCGTCCGAGAACACGGCCGAATTGAGCGCGGCATAGAAGTTGTCGCCAACCGGGACCACCGATCCCACATATTTCTGGACCAGCTCCGGATATTCGCGCACCGCTTCAGAAAACGAGCAGAAGATGATGCCGAGTTCCTTGAGCTTGCCCTTGTAGGTGGTGGCGACCGAAACGCTGTCGAGCACCGCATCGACCGCGACGCCGGCCAGCATCTCCTGCTCCTTGAGCGGGATACCCAGACGCTCGTAGATCTTCAGCAGCTCGGGATCGACCTCCTCCAGGCTCTTCGGCGCATCGGCCTTGGGCTTGGGGGCGGAGTAGTAGATGATCGACTGGAAATCGACCTTGGGCTTCTTGAGGAAGGCCCAGTCGGGCTCCTCCATCGCCTGCCAGGTCCGGAAGGCCTTGAGCCGCCACTCCAGCATGAAGTCGGGCTCTTCCTTCTTCGCGGAGATCACGCGGATGACGTCCTCGTCGAGACCCGGCGGCACGTTGTCCGCGTCGATGTCGACATGGAAGCCTTCCGTGTACTCGCGGGCGACAAGCGCCTCGACTGCGTTCTTGCTCGTCATCACTCGTCCTCCGCGCGCCCGTTCTTTGAAGAACGGCCCGTCCATCGGGCCGGCGGGCGTCGCCTCTTGATCTCGTCGTCACCGGCCCGGACAGCGCCCGCGCCAGCCAGAAATTTCCGGTCCGGCTCAGCCCGCCTGGGCCGCGGGGAAGGGCTGTACAGCCGCATCCGCCGCCATGTCGGCGAGGCTGATCCCTTCCAGTGCGCGGCTGATCGCCCGGTTGATCCGGATCCAGTTGCCGCGGGTCTGACACACGCTTTCCTGCCGGCAGGTACCGGGATGTTCGATGCATTCCATGATCGCGACCGGGCCTTCCAGGCTCTCGACGATGTCGACCACCCGGATCTCGGCCGCCGGCCGCGCCAGGCGATAGCCGCCATGCGCACCGCGATGCGAAATCAGCAGACCGTCCCGCGCCAGGGTCTTGGCCAGTTTGGCGACGGTCGGCGCGGGAATGGCCAGCTCTTCGGCAAGCTCCGTCACCCGATGAACCCGATCGGGGGCGTTGGCGATATGGGTCAGAACCACGATCCCATAGTCGGTGAGCTTGGCGATTTTCAGCATCGGACGGTCTGTCCCGGGTCGGATGGGCCGGTCGGACACGAGGGCCACGGGGGCCTCGTGCCAATCAGGACTGTTCAGGTCCTATATCGGTCATCGGCGTCCGGAAGGCAAGACCCAACTTTGGCAAAAACGCAAGGCGCGGTGCGGCTTTCACGCAGTCGCAGGCGGGTCCGCGATGCCGTCGCGTTCGGCGCCCTGCGGCACCGGCGGCGCCTCCGCCACAGCGGGCGCGGTGCGGCGCGGATCATCGATACGCGCAGGTCGGGCATCGAAACCGCCCTGCGGCCGCACATCCCCCTCACCCCTGGGCTGGACCTGCTGGAACGCCCAGCGCACCCGGGTCTCCGGCCCCTCGGCGACGCCGCTCACCACCACCTGCTGGGCCGGGCGCACCCGCCCCTCATGGCCCATATGGACACTCTCTTCGATCGCGATGCTGGCGCCATCGGCCCGGACATACCAGCCGGGGCCGTGGACCGGCCGCACCAGCACGGCGGCGCCGCCCTGAATGGGTGAGGCCTTGACGGCGGGATGAAGATGGAAGCGCAGCGCGAAGCGGACCGGCACCTCGCCACGCCCCGGCAGGGCGATGAAGCGGTCTTCGCCACGCAGATCGTCGCCATCCGGCCCAAGATAGAAGCGGCGGGCATGGATCAGGCCGTGATCACGGAAACCGTGATGGGTGAATTCCAGCCACTGCGCCCCCTCGTCGTCGCGGCGATCGATGGTGACCGGCGGGCCGGCCTTGCGCCGGCGCTCCCCCGATCCGGCTTCGACACGCTGCGGCCCCTGATCTTCGACCGTCACACCGGAATGTGCAGCCGCCTGGGTGACGGCCTGCATCCAGGGCCCGGGCCTTGCGACATAGGCGCCGCAATTGACCACCAGCCGCTCGCGCCCGGTCGACATCTCGAACGACGAGAAACCGGAAAAGCCGGCCTGTCCGGCGGTGACGGGTGCCGGCAGCCCCAGATCGACCAGCACGGTGGTCCGGCGGGCGGCCAGACGCTCGAAGCCGCCGACGGCGCCGTCCAGCCGTTCCATGCCGCGGGCCGGCACATGCCCCAGCACCTGATCGACCCGGGCTGCGGGAATTTCGGGCGTGCCGTTGAACAGGGCCAGCACGCCGTCGCGATGGCGCATCAGCCGGAGTGCTGCAGCCAGCCGGCTGATCAGATCGTCGAACCCGGCCGGCAGATCGGCGTCATGGGCGGCGGCGATCGTCTTCAACTCGACCAGATCCGAGACGAGATCGAGCTGACAGACCGGTGAGCGGGACTGATGCACGCCGTCGGCAAGGATCTGGCGCTCCAGCGCCTGCATCAACAGCTTCGCGATCCGGGCGAGCCTGCGCCGGCCGGCACCCAGCGCCGCCCGCCCCATCCACAGGCCGCGGAGCGCCTGGATACGCTCGATCCCGTCCAGACGACGCCATTTGACCATCCGCTCCAGACGGTCGGCATGCTGGCGCAGCGCCGCCATCAGGCGACGATCATCGGTGCGGGCCGCCTGCAGCCGGTCGTCATCGGCGTCGATGAGGAAATTCGCATGCATCGACAGCGCCGCCAGCCGGCGGCCGGCAATGCCCGGCGACCAGACATAGGGCTGGAATTCAGCCCGGTCGGCCGCGATCCATTCGAAGACCAGCGCGCGGGCCAGCGCCCGGGCGCGGGAGCCATGGGGCCCCGCCACGGCCCTCAGATGGCCCAGCCACTGAAAGCCCTGCCAGGCGACCAGCCAGGCGTCCGAGGCCTCGTCGGGCAGCCAGTCCGGCCGCGACAGCGCGGGGGTCGGGGTGTTGAAGACCATTGCCGGCGTCTCGCCGTCCGCCGACGCGTCACCGCCTTCCAGCAGGGCGGCATCTTCGGGGCGCGCGGTATCGTCCAGGATCGGCTCGGGGGCCGGCGGCTGCGCCGGCACCGGGGTCAGTTCGATGTCCGGCTCGTCGTCGCCCCGGGCCATCCCGTCCTCGTCGGGGCGAAACGGGTCCGGGCCCAGCTTGTGGCTGGCTTCCACCACCTGCCCCGCCAGACGGAAATGCCCCTGGACCATCTCCACGCCGCGGTTCGGGTCGCCCGGGCGCAGGGGTTCCAGCACCCGTTTCAGCCCGCCGCGCGCATCCGGCAGCGGGGCCACGAACCACCGATGAGCCAGCGCTCTCAGACGATCGCCGGCGCCGGGCAGCGGGCTTCCGGGCGGCGGCATGCGCGTGATCGCGGCCATGGGCCTCTGGTCTCTCGATTGCGGGGGGGGAGAAAAGGAAGACGTGTAGACGGAGACGGGTTCGGAAGGAGAGGGCGGCATCAGCCGCCGATGCGCCCCCGATCTGCGCCGGCGCGCAATGCCCGGATGTTCGGGGCGTAAGCCTCGGCACCGCCCTTGAAGGCGGCCGACCCTGCAACCAGCACATCCGCCCCGGCGGCGGCCACCAGGGCCGCCGTTTCGGGCGTCACGCCACCGTCGACCTCAAGATCGATCGCCCGGCCGGTGGCATCGATCTTCGACCGCAGGATGCGGATCTTGTCGAGCTGGGACGAGATGAAGCTCTGACCGCCGAAGCCGGGGTTCACGCTCATCACCAGCACCAGATCCAGATCCGGCAGCACATAGTCCAGCACCTCGGGCGGGGTGGAGGGGTTGAGCGACACCCCCACCTTCACCCCCAGCGACTTGACCAGCTGTACGGTGCGATGCAGATGCGGCCCCGCCTCGGCATGGACGGTGACGATGTCCGCCCCGGCCTCGACGAAGGCCGGGATGTAGGGATCGACCGGCGCGATCATCAGATGGACGTCGAAGACCTTCTTCGACCACGGCCTCAGCGCCTTCACCACCATCGGGCCGATGGTCAGGTTCGGCACGTAGTGGCCGTCCATGACATCGACATGGATGTAGTCGGCCCCCGCCTGATCGATGGCGGCGACCTCATCGCCCAGCCGGGCGAAATCGGCCGACAGGATCGACGGCGCAATCCGGATCGGTGCCGGGCTGGGGGTGGCGGGGCGGCTGCTGGCGGCGGGTGCGGTCATCGGGTGGGAAGCCTCCGACGGGGCCGTCATGACGGCTGGTTACGGGTGGTCTCAGGCGGCGTCGCGGCGTCGCAGACGGACGGCGAAGAACCCGTCCATGCCGCCGGCATCGGCAAGCAGGGCGGGCGTGGTGCGCAATTCGCCGGCGGCATTGATCGCAACGCCGAGCCGGGCAGGAAGTTCATCGGCACCGATCGGCACACGGTCGGCGTCAAGACCGCGGTCGAGCACCCGGCGGACAAGATCCTCGCCCTCCGACGGTTCCAGCGAACAGGTGGCATAGACGACCAGGCCGCCCGGTTTCACCAGTTTCAGGGCCGCTTCGAGCAGCTTCTCCTGCAGCTCCGCCAGTTCCGCCACCTGGTCCGGGCGCTTCGACCAGGCGAGGTCGGGGCGCCGGCGCAGCGTGCCGGTGCCCGAGCAGGGGGCATCCAGCAGCACGGCATCGGCTGCGCCCTCGGGCCGCCATTCAAGAAGATCGGCGGTCACGGGCGTGACGTCGGTGAAGCCCAGCCGGGCCATGTTCTCGCCCAGGCGCATCATCCGCCGGGCACTGCGATCGACGGCGGTGACATGGGCCCCGGCGGCCGCCAGCTGCGCAGTCTTGCCACCCGGCGCCGCGCAGAGGTCGTAGACCAGCTTGCCCTTCACATCGCCGAGCAGCATGGCCGGCAGGGTGGCGGCCAGGTCCTGAACCCACCACGCCCCTTCGTCATAGCCCTCCAGCCGGTCGACACCACCCTCGGCCCGATCGAGGCGGACGGTGCGGCCGCCGACGGCACGGCCGCCGAGCTTTTCGGCCCAGGCCGCCGCCTCACGCGGGTTTCTGACCGACAGATCGATCGGCGGCTCGCGCAGCAGCACCTCGGCGATGGCGTCGGTCGCCTCCACCCCATAGGCCGCCTCCCACGAGGCACGCAGCCAGCGGGGCAGGTTTTCGCGCTTGGGATCGATCTTTGCGGCCGCGAAGATCTGGTCGCCCTCGGCCGCCAGCCGGCGCAGCACCGCATTGACCAGCCCCGACAGGCCGCCGAGCCCGCCCGCCTGGGCGAGGCGCACGGCATTGTCCACCGCGGCATGATCCGGGGTCGACAGAACCCTGAGATCGGCCAGCCCCAGGCGCAGGACATGCATGGCCTTTTCGGGTGCCGGCCGCTGCATCACCCGGCCGAGCAGCCGGTCGAATTCGCCCTTCCGGCGCAGCACGGTCGCGACCAGCATCCGGGCGTGGGCACGGTCGCGCGGCTCCAGCCGGTGGAAGCCCGGATGGGTGGCGACCGCATCGTCCAACGGCCGGCCGTCATCCAGCACATCCATCAGCAGCTCGGCCGCGATGGCCCGCGAGGGCGTCGGCTCACGGAAGCCGGCGCGGGGCCGCGGCTCATGGGCGTGATCGCGGGCCGCACGATAGCGGTCGTTCCGGGGCTTGCCGCCCTGGATCCGGCCATCGCGATCCCCCTGATAGCTCCGGTCGCGGCCCTGGGGCGGACGGGCGCCGCGCGGGCGGTCACCGGCAGCCTGATCACGGGCGGGACGGTCGTCATGAGAGGGCCGGTCGTCACGAGAAGGCCGGGCATCACGAGAGGGCCCGGAATCACGAGAGAGGTTGGCGCCGCGGTCATTGCGGCGGTCGTCCTCGGGGCGGCGGGGCGGGCGCATCCGGCGCTCAGCCCCAGGGGCCGCGGCGCGGGCCGCGGGCAAAGCCCGCCGGCGCGCCGGCCGGGGCGGTGCCCACGGTCATGGCGCGCAGGCGCGCCACCCGGTCGGCGGTGGTCGGATGGGTGCGGAACAGGCTGTCGACGGCGTTGGATTTCAATGGGTTCACAATGAAGAGATTGGCCGAGGCCGGGTTGTGTTCGGCGTGGCCGTTGACCACGCGGCGGGAAGCAGTCTCAAGACGGGTCAGCGCCGAGGCGAGCCAGTCGGGCCGGCCGCAGATCTCGGCACCGATGCGATCGGCCTGATACTCGCGCGAGCGGCTGATCGCCATCTGCACAAGAGCCGCGGCGACGGGCGCCAGCATCGAGATCAGCAGCACACCCACGAAGCCCAACGGGTTGGGATTGCCGTTGTCGTCCCGGGCGCCGCCGAAGAAGAAGGCGAAGTTGGCAAGCATGCCGATCGCGCCTGCGATGACCGAGGTCACCGTCATGATCAGGGTATCGCGGTTGCGGATATGGGCAAGCTCGTGGGCCACCACACCGGCAACTTCTTCAGGCGACAGCGCCTGCAGCAGGCCGCGGGTCACCGCCACGGCGCCCTTTTCAGGCGAGCGGCCGGTGGCAAAGGCATTGGGCTGCGCCTCTTCGACGATATAGAGCTTCGGCATCGGCAGGCCGGCATTGGCGGCAAGGCGCGCCACCATGTCGTGCAGTTCGGGTGCCGCGCGCGGATCCACTTCGCGCGCACCATACATGCGCAGCACCAGCTTGTCCGCGTTCCAATAAGCGAAACCGTTCATCGCGATGGCGATCAGCAGCGCGATCATCATGCCGCCGCCGCCGCCGATCAGATAGCCCACGACCATGAACAGCCCGGTCATGACCGCAAGCAGCACTGCCGTTCGGATGTGGTTCATGGGATGTGTCGAGCCCGGATGGAGGACGAGGCCGAAGACGGCTTCCGCATCGGGCGGGGGTGCGCCGCCGGAACGCCTGACATATATGGACAGGCACGGGGGCTTCAAGCGAAACCGCCCGCATCGGTGTCATGCAGTGCAGGAGGATCGAAGGCTATGACCGAAAAGACGCAGAACGACGCCGGCCGCGCCGTGGCCCCGGACGCGGCCCCCGCGACGGACACGGCCTCCCCGGCACCCGCACCGGAAAAGCCCGCCGAAATCGGCGGTCCCAAGGGGCTGGATCCGGTCCGTTACGGCGACTGGGAACGCAACGGGAAATGCGTCGACTTCTGAGGAGGTTGACGGCCGTTCACCCCCCTTCGACCCGCCCTGTGCAGGGCGTTGATCGGCGGCAGGATATGGTGTGGAAATGCGCGCCGGGCCGGAACCGACCTCCGGCCGATTCGCATCGACGACAGGGTCACACCACTCTGCACAGAAAGGGCCGTCTATGAACGCCCTCGCCGCCTTCCATCTGCGTGCCGCCGCGATCTATGTCGCCCTCGGCATGGTCGCAGGCATCGTAATGGCCGCCAGCCAGCACTTCGAATACGGGCCGGCCCACGGCCATCTCAACCTTCTGGGCTTCGCCTCGGCCGCCATCTACGGGCTGGTGCTGAAGGACCGCCCGGATCTGGCGGCCACCCGCCTTGCGAAGGTTCACGCCATTCTGGCCCATCTCGGCCTGGTGGTGATGACCATCGGCCTCACCCTCCTGTTCTCGGGCGATGCCGCAACCGGAGAGCCGCTCGCCAAGGCCGGCAGCGTCATCGTGCTGCTGGGCGGGCTCGCCTTCATCGCGCTGGTGTTCAAGGCGACCGGCCCTCGGACAGCCTGACACAGCCGGCCGGCGATGTGCCGCCATGCGAAAAGGGCCCGGCAGCTGACTGCCGGGCCCTTGCACGTCATCCGGCAAGCTTCACTTGTTCATGCGGTTGCCGACCAGATCGTCGACCACCGTCGGGTCCGCCAGCGTCGAGGTGTCGCCCAGCCCGTCATGCTCGTTGGCGGCGATCTTGCGCAGGATGCGGCGCATGATCTTGCCCGAGCGGGTCTTGGGCAGGCCCGGCGCCCACTGGATCAGATCCGGCGTCGCGATCGGGCCGATCTCGTTGCGCACCCAGGCCACCAGCTCCTTGCGCAGCTCTTCCGACGGGGTCTCGCCGGCGATCAGGGTGACATAGGCATAGATGCCCTGGCCCTTCAGCTCGTGCGGGTAGCCGACCACGGCCGCCTCGGCGACCTTGGCATGGGCGACGAGCGCGCTCTCGATCTCGGCGGTGCCCATCCGATGGCCCGAGACGTTGATCACGTCGTCGACGCGGCCGGTGATCCAGTAATAGCCGTCCTCGTCGCGCCGGCAGCCGTCGCCGGTGAAATAGAGGCCGGGGAAGGTGCTGAAATAGGTCTGGGCGAAGCGCTCGTGATCGCCATAGACCGTGCGCATCTGGCCGGGCCAGCTGTCGGCAATGCAGAGATTGCCCTCGCAGGCGCCTTCCAGCGGCTTACCTTCATTATCGACGATCAGCGGCTTCACGCCGAACAGCGGCAGGGTCGCCGATCCCGGCTTGAGGTCGGTGGCGCCGGGCAGCGGTGCGATCATCAGACCACCGGTCTCGGTCTGCCACCAGGTGTCGGTGATCGGGCAGCGGCCGTCGCCGACCACGTCGTAATACCAGCGCCAGGCTTCCGGATTGATCGGCTCACCCACCGAGCCCAGCAGGCGCAGCGACTTGCGCGACGACCGCTTCACCGGCGCCTCGCCCTCGCGCATCAGGGCGCGGATGGCAGTGGGCGCGGTGTAGTAGATCGTGACGCCGTATTTGTCGACCACCTCCCAGTGGCGGCCGGCATCGGGCCAGGTGGGCACGCCCTCGAACATCAGCGTGGTGGCGCCGTTGGCGAGCGGCCCGTAGAGGATGTAGGAATGCCCGGTCACCCAGCCCACATCGGCCGTGCACCAGTAGACATCATCCTCCTTCAGATCGAAGACGGTCTTGTGGGTCAGCGAGGCGTAGAGCAGATAGCCGGCGGTGGTGTGCAGCACGCCCTTGGGCTTGCCGGTCGATCCCGAGGTATAGAGGATGAACAGCGGGTCCTCGGACTCCATCGGCTCCGGCGGGCAATCATCGGAAACCTCGGCCACCGCTTCATGCCACCAGACGTCGCGGCCGTCCTTCATCGCGACGTTGCCGCCGGTATGGCGGACGACGATCACGGTGCCGACACCGCCCGCATGGTCCAGCGCCTTGTCGGCATTGGCCTTCAGCGGCACCTTGCGGCCGCCGCGCAGGCCCTCGTCGGCCGTGATCAGCACGGTGGAACCGCAATCCTCGATGCGGCCGGCCAGGCTGTCGGGTGAGAAACCGGCAAAGACCACCGAATGGACCGCCCCGATCCGGGCGCAGGCGAGCATCGCCACCGCGGCTTCCGGGATCATCGGCAGATAGATCGTCACCCGGTCGCCCTTCTTCACGCCCTGTGCCTTCAGCACATTGGCGAAGCGGCGGACATCGGCGGCCAGTTCGGCATAGGTGATCAGGCGGTTCGGCGCCTTCGGATCATCCGGCTCCCAGATGATCGCCGTCTTGGCGCCGCGGGTCGCCTCGTGGCGGTCCAGGCAGTTCCAGGCCACGTTGATCTGCCCGCCCTCGAACCAGCGGATCGACACATCGCCGGTAAAGTCGGTGTTCTTGACCCGGTCCCAGCGCCTGATCCAGTCCAGTGCTTCGGCCTGCTCGGCCCAGAAGCCTTCCGGATCCGAAATCGAGCGCGCGTACATCTCGTCGTAGCGGGCCTTGTCGATCAGGGCCTCACGCGCGAAGGCCTCCGGAACGGGATAGAGCGTCTTCGGCTCTGCGGTCTTGTCGTCTGACATGGGCTGGGTTTCCCCCTCGGTCGGATCCCTCGCGGCCGCGGTCAGGCGCGGCAGCGTCACTCAGCGCCCGGTTGAAATCCGGACGTCACACTTACACGTGGCAACGCGGCCGTCAGTCCGGCCGGATTGCATGCAACACCCCGTCCCCGTCGCACTCCAGCGCCAGCGCCGGCAGCCGCAGCCCCCGGCAGGGGCCGGCGACACAGAGCCCGTCATCGGGACGGAACCGCGCGCCGTGGAGCGCGCAGATCAGCAGGTCGCCCGTCCGGTCGAAGAACCGGTCAGGTGTCCAGTCCAGCGAGACGCCGGCATGGGGGCAGGCATTCTCATACGCCCGAAGTTCCCCCTGCCAGCGGATCACGAAGACCCGGAATTCCTCGGGCATGCGCCCGAACACGAAGCCCCGGCCGCCACCTTCCGGCACCTCTGCCGCCGGGCAGAGCCGCAGTCGGCGCCCCCCGTCATCCTGCATCTCAGACACCGGGCTCGATGCCGGCCAGACGGCAGATATGGTCCCAGTGCTCGTCCGAGACCGGCATCACCGACAGCCGGGACTGGCGCACCAGCGCAATGCCTTCCAGCGCCGGATCGGCCTTGATCTCGGCCAGCGTCACCGGCCGCTTGACCGCAGCGACCGGTGCCACATCGACCATGCCGAAACGACCCTTTTCGTCCGACGGATCCGGATAATATTCGCGGACGATCTCGACGACGCCCACGATCTCCTTGCCTTCGTTCGAATGATAGAAGAAGGCGCGATCGCCGGTCTTCATCGCCTTCAGATTGGCCGAGGCCTGATGATTGCGCACGCCATCCCAATGGGTACGGCCATCCGCGACCATCCGGTCCCAGGAATACTTGAACGGTTCCGATTTCACCAGCCAGCGGGCCATCGCGTCGCGTCTCCCGGCCGGTCAGCGATTGTCGAAAACCTTGCGCCACGGACGGATCGTGACGCTTTCGAACAGCCCGGCCTTTGCGTAAGGATCACCTGCGGCGAACTCCTTCGCTTCCTCCAGCGTTTCGGCGTCGTAGATCAGCAGGCTGCCGATCATCGTGGCACCGTCGTCGGAGAGGAAAGGTCCGGCCAAGACCACCTGTTCGCCCTCTTCCTTGAGAAAGGCCACATGGTCGGGGCGGTTCTCAAGGCGTACGGCCTCGTGGCCGGGCTTGTCGATACAGATGATGGCGAACAGCATGGGGGCCTTACTCCTCGGCAGCAGGATGGTTCGGGCGTCGCCATTCTGCGCCGATGACGTCCTGTGCGGCAAGTCCGGGACGGCCAAGACCGCCAGGGCCGCGTTCCGAGGGGGCCTTCCACCCTCTCCCTCCCCGGAGCGGTGGCCCGCGGAACGCGCCATGGTTGCCGTCGGTTGTCCTTCACACATCATGACATTGGCAGGCCGGCCCCGCGCCCCCTACCTTTGGCGATATCGGTCCGGAGCGGGAGACGCGCATGGTCGACAGCGGCAACAGGCAGGCCCTGATCCTTGGGGCGGCGGGCGGGTTCGGCGGCGCGATGGCGCAGGAGCTGGGCCGGCGCGGCTGGTATCTGCGGCTTCTGGTCCGCGATCCGGCCCGGCTCGGCCGGCTGGGCCTGCCGGAAGACGCCGATATCGTGGTCGGCGACGCCCGCGACCCGGCGCTCGTCGCCCATGCCGCGCAGGGCATGGATGCGATCCTCCATGCCGTGAACCTGCCCTATCCGCAATGGGACCCGGCGATGCGCCGCATCACCGCGGCCGCGATCGAAGGTGCCCGCGCAAGCGGTGCCCGCCTGGTCTTCCCCGGCAATGTCTATGCCTTCGGCCGTCAGGATGCCCGGCCGCTGCACGAAGAGGCGGAGCGCCGCCCCGATACGGTCAAGGGCCGGCTGCGGGCCGATCTCGAGACCGCCATCGAGACGCTGGGCCGCGAGGGCGCGGCACCGGTCTTGATCCTGCGCGCCGGCGATTTCTACGGCCCGACGGTGCGCAACGGGCTGACCGACATGATCTTCGCCAGGCTGGCGAAGGGACAGGCGCCGCGCTGGCCGGGGCCGCTGGACCTGCCGCACCAGTGGTGCTTCGTGCCCGACCTCGCCCGGCTCACCGCCGACCTTCTGGAGGCGCCGGAACGCCTGGCCTCCGTGGAGCATGTTCATCTGGCGGCGCAGCTGTTCGACACGCAGCGCCGCTTCATGGAGATGGCGGCAGCTGCCGCCGGCCGCCCCCGGCTCCGCCCGAAGCGCCTGCCCTGGTGGCTGCTGCGCCTGGCGGCCCTGACCGATCCGGTCGCCCGCGAGTTGCTGGAGCTGCGCTATCTGTTCGACGATCCGGTCGTGCTCACCGGCAATCGTCTTCAGGTGCTGGTGCCCGATTTCCGGCCGACGGCGCCCGAGCGCGCGATTGCGGCCACCATGGCCGCCCATGCACAGGATGTGCGCCCGACTCAGGGTTGATGGCAGATGCGGGACTGACGGCAGATGCAGGGCGGCCCTGCGTCGGGCGCGAGGGAAATTCGGGTGACCGGCAGGCGGGGCGGGCGTACACCCCAAGGCACCCCCGCCCCCTTCCCGGCTTCTGCGTGTCATGGACATCCTGTCGGCCTTACTCACCCATCCCGTCGGTCCGGAGCTGCTGCTGGCCCTGTTCGCAGCCGCGATCGTGGCCGCCGCCATCGACGCCATCGCCGGCGGCGGCGGGCTGATCACCCTGCCCGCCATGCTCGCAGCCGGCGTGGCGCCTGCCACCGCGATCGCCACCAACAAGGTGCAGTCCTCGATGGGCACGACCATGGCGGCGATCACCTATGTCCGCTCGGGCCAGGTGCGTGTGCGCGAGGTGGTGCCGCGGATCCTGACCGTGCTGGCCGGCGCGGCCCTGGGGTCGCTTGCCGTCCAGTCGATCGACCCCTCGGCACTGGGCCGCATCCTGCCGGTGCTGCTGGGTGTGATGGCCGCCTATTTCCTGCTCTCGCCACGGGTGGGCGACATCGATGCCGAGGCCCGCGTGCCGGGCTGGGTCACCGGCTGGATCGTGGCACCGCTGATCGGCTTCTATGACGGCTTCTTCGGGCCCGGGACCGGCTCCTTTTTCATGCTGGCGCTGGTCGCCCTCGATGGCCGCGGCATGCGCCGGGCCGTGGCCGAGACCAAGCTGCTCAACCTGACCAGCAATCTCTCGGCCCTCGCCGTCTTCGCACTCGGCGGCCATATCGACTGGATGCTGGGGGCGGTGATGGCCACGGGTGCGATCATCGGCGCCCGCATCGGGGCCGCCCTGGTGATCGCCCGCGGCACCCGGATCGTGAAACCGCTGCTGGTCTGCACCTGTCTGGCGCTTTCGGCGCGCCTGGCCTGGACCGAATACCGCGCCGATGCGGCACCGCCGCCGGCGGCCGTCAGCGCAGAAATCCCCGCCACGGAGTGACCCACCGGATACGTTCATGAGCGGCAGGGCTTTGCGCCCCTGGACCCGACGGGTCGGCTGCGCCTAAGATTCCGCAGCCCGATCCAGCCCGCAGGTCACGGGAGCCTCTGCCGCCACATGGCCCAGGTCGTGGACATACCCGCCGCCTTTCGGGACGGCTTCGCCCGCGCCCGGCTTCTCGATGCCGGGCTGGCGGAGCGTTATGCCCGTCATCTGAGCCTGGGCGATCCGCTCGCCGATGCGGCGGTTGCGGCTGCCGCCACCGCGCGACAACGCCCGTGGATCCAGATCGGACTGGACGAAGGTCTGGCCGGGCTGGATGACGCGCCGCAGGCGCTGCGCGACCTCTTCGCGCATGCCACGGACGTGCCCTACTGGTTCACCCAAAGCCGGACCCTGCCCGGCTGCAGGGCCTTTCACGGCAATTCACGCATGTTTCTCGCGGCCTTCGTCGCGGGCTCGCTGGTCGAAGCCTATTCGACCCTGATCGCCAAGGCCTTCATCACCAGCGGTCGGCTGGGGGACCAGGCCGGCCGGCGCTTCCGCCAGAACAACCAGCTGCTGTCCGAGATCTTCCTGCCGGGCGGGCTCGGCGAGTTCGGCGAAGGCTGGAAGATGGCGCTGCGCATCCGGCTGATGCATGCCCGCCTGCGCCTGCTGACCGCGCGCTCCGCCGACTGGAACCATGAAGACTGGGGCACGCCGCTCAACGCCGCCCATATCGCCTTCATGAATGCCGCTCTCTCGGGCCGGCTGCTGGAACGCGCCCGGGTGCTGGGTGTGGAGCTGTTCCCCGAAGAGCGCCGCGCCTTCATGATGATCTGGCGCATGGCCGGCCATCTGACCGGCGTGCCGGCCGAGCTGCTGCCGCGCCATGAAATCGAGGCCCAGCAGCTGTTCCGGATCGGCCGGATGATGGAACCGCCGCCCGAGATCGAAGGCATCGTGCTCGCCAACGGGCTGATCAATTCCGCCCCGATGGCCGCCGGGGTCGATGATCCCGACCTGCGCCGCAAGCTGGTACGGCAGCTCTACGGCATCTCGCGCGGGTTAATCGGTGGCGATCTCGCAACCGCCCTGCACTTCCCGGAAACCCGCGGCATGGATACCCTGACCGCGATCCGGCTGCGCAACCGGGCCGATCTGCTGCTGCGCCGGCATATCGGTTTCTATGACCGCCGCCGCCGTGCCGGCCAGTTCACCCAGCTGCTCGATCTCTCTTTCGAAGGGCTGGACACCGGCCTTCCCCAAGCGGCGGTGGAGGACGAACTCCCCGCCTGACCTGACGTCTGCCCGGAGCCACGCATGCAGATCCCGAGTGCCTACCAGGACGGCATGGCCCGTGCCCGCCGCATCGATCCTGCACTGACCGAAACATATCTCCGTCATACCATGATCGGCGATCCCCTGGCGGATGCGGTGATGGCGGCCTTCCGTGACGTACCGGCTCCGGTTCAGCGCGACTGGATGCACCGGGGCATGGATGGCGGCCCGATGGCCGTGGCCGATGCCCCTGCCGCCTGGCGCGATTTCCTGGCCGAAACCGAGCGGGTGCCCGACTGGTTCGATCCCGGCTTCACCGGCCCGGGCTGCCGGGCTTTCCATGGCAATTCCGAGATGCTCATTGCGGCCTTCGTGGGCGCCGTGCTCGTCGAGGGGTTCTCCACCCTGATCAGCAAGTCGTTCTCGATCACCGGCCGGCTGGTGGATCAGGGCGTGCGCCGGCTGAAGCAGAACAACCGCCACATCTCGGAGATTTTTCTGCCCGGCGGGCTCGACCGCCATGGCGACGGCTGGAAGATGTCGGTCCGCATCCGGCTGATGCATGCCCGGCTGCGCGTACTGCTGGCCACGGCCGAGGAATGGGACACCCCCGCCTGGGGCGTGCCACTCAGTTCGGCCCATATCGCTTTCGCCACCGCCGCCTTCTCGGGCGGATTGCTGGATCGCGCCCGCAAACTCGGCGTCGAGCCCACCGAGGACGAGCGCCGCTCTTTCATGATGATCTGGCGCTATTCCGGCCATCTGATGGGGGTGGCGCCCGAGCTGCAGGCGGTGGACGAAGCCGCCGCCATGCGTCTCTTCCGCCTGGGCATGGCGGCAGAGCCTCCGCCGGATCTGGAGGCGATCCTGCTCGCCAACGGTCTGATCAATTCGGCACCGGTGGTCGCCGGCATCACCGATGCGGGCCAGCGCCGCAAGCTGGTCCGCCTGATCTATTCGGTGTCGCGGGGCATGATCGGCGACCAACTGGCCGATGCGCTGAACTACCCGCCCGCGCGCAATTTCGGTGCCCTGGCGGCCCTGCGCCTGCGCAACCGGGCCGACCGGGTGCTGCGGCGCCACGTCCCGGCCTGGGATCGCCGCCGCCGCGCCTTCCAGTTCGCGCAGATGATCGACCTCTCCTTTTCGGACGGGGCCGGCAACGACTACCGCATGCCCGCCCATCTCCATGCCGAAAAGGACCGCCCGTCGTGACCGTGCCCCGGACCACCGACATCCCGCCGGTGCTGGTGCTGAGCACCGGGCGATGCGGGTCCACCATGATCTCGGACCTGCTCTCCCGCCATCCGGCTGTGCTCAGCCTGTCGGAATTCTTCGTGCCGCTCGGCCCCGAGGCCTTCGCCCATGACAGCATCGACGGCGACGGCTTCTGGCGGATCCTCTCCCGCCAGAGCCCGGCGCTCCGCGCCATGCTCCGCGACGGCATCGTCGTCGATGAAATGCTCTACCCCTATGATCGGCCGGGCATGCGCTACGGCCTGGCGGATCTGCCGCCGATGATGATGGTCACCCTGCCGCATCTGACCGACGCCCCCGAAGCGCTCTACGATGCACTGGAACCCGTGGTGCGGGCGCGGCCGGCGATGCCGCTTGCCGATCAGTACCGGGCCCTCTTCGAAGACCTCGCCGGCCGCCTTGGCCGCAGGGTCTGGATCGAGCGTTCCGGCGGGTCGCTGATGCTGGCGGCCAAGCTGCTGCGCCTTTTCCCCGACGCCCGCGTGATCCATGTCCATCGCGACGGCCGCGACACCGCGATGTCGATGGAGAAGCATCACAATTTCAAGGTCCTGGTCGGGGCGATGAAGGCGGCCCGCCGATTGGGCGTGGATGCGACCCGCGACTTCACCCGCGATCGGGGCCGGCAGATCGATGTCCTCTCCCAGCGGATGATCTTCCCGTTCATCAATGCCCGCCGGCTGGCGGAGGGCGTCACCCTGTCCGAACTCGGCGCCTTCTGGAGCCTGATGATCGGCCTCGCCCGCGAGGTTCTGGACCCGCTGCCGCCCGACCGCCTGCTGACCGTCGCCTTCGAAGACGTTCAGCGCGCGCCCCGTGAACAGCTTCAGGCCATGATCCGCTTCATCGATCCCGGCCTCGACGATCCGGCCTGGCTCGACGAGGTCTCGGCCATCCCGCGCCCCGCCCGCTCCCGCGCCGCCGACCTGCCGCCGGACGTCTACGCCGCCCTCACCGAAGCCTGCCGGCCGGGGCTGAAGGCGTTGGGCTATTCCGTCTGAGCGCTGGCGTCCTAGCCCCGATGTCGTCCCCGCCCGCCGGCCACGATCTGCTCGGCATGGGGGTCGAGCGGCCAGCGGGCGCGGGGGATCAGGGCCAGGCCGTCATCGGCGGACAGGTCGCCGCCCGCCGCCAGATGCTCCAGACCGGCCCAGGCGATCATCGCCCCGTTGTCGGTGCACAGCCTGACCGGCGGCGCCACCAGATGCAGGCCGCGCCGGGTGGCGACATCGCCGAGCCGGGTGCGCAGCGCGGTGTTCGCGGCGACACCGCCGGCCACCACCAGCGCATGGCCGCGGCCATGGCTGGCCACGAATGCCTTGGCCGCGCGGCCGACCCGGTCGGCGACGCTGTCGGACACCGCGGCCTGAAAGCTCGCCGCCAGATCGGCGACGTCCTGCCGGCTCAGCACCCGGATCCGCTCCGCCTCCTGACGGACCGCGGTCTTGAGGCCCGAGAACGAGAAGTCGCAATCCGGCCGGCCGATCATCGGCCGCGGAAAGGCAAAACGGGCGGGATCGCCGTCACGGGCGGCCGCTTCGACCGCCGGCCCGCCGGGATAGCCGAGACCCAGAAGGCGCGCGGTCTTGTCGAAGGCCTCGCCCACCGCATCGTCGATGGTGGCGCCCAGGCGGCGATACTGCCCGAGGCCGGTGACCTCGGCGATCAGGCAATGGCCACCCGAGACCAGCAGCAGCAGGAAGGGAAAGGCGACGCCATGGGTGAGGCGGGCGGTCAAGGCATGCGCCTCCAGATGATTGATGCCGAGCAGCGGTACGCCCGCGCCCAGCGCCAGCCCCTTGGCGGTCATCAGACCGACCATCACCCCGCCGATCAGCCCCGGGCCCGAGGTGACGGCGATCGCATCCAGATCGCCCAGCCCCAGCTTCGCCTCGTCCAGCGTTGCCGCGACCAGCCGGTCGAGATGGTCGATGTGGGCGCGTGCCGCGATCTCGGGCACCACCCCGCCGAAGCCCTGATGCTCGTCGATCTGCGAGAGCACCAGATGGGCGCGGATGGTGCCGAGCGGCCGCCCCTGCCCCGGCTGCGCGGCCGGATCGGACACGACCACGGCCGCCGCCGTCTCGTCGCAGCTGGTCTCGATACCGAGACAGATGCGGGGACGTCGGGCAGCGGCGGGATCGGAAAGGCTGGCGGCGGACGCGGTCATCGGGCAGGGTTCCGGTTCGCGGGTGGGACCGCGGCAAGAGGTAGCGGCTCGGGCCGCCGATTACCACTTCCCAAACCGCACGTCAGGCACTAACACAGGGCCATCATGGTCACGCATCCGCTCCTCCGCATCGGCACCCGTGGCAGCCCGCTCGCCCTCGCACAGGCGAACGAGGTTCGCGGACGGCTGGCTGCACTCGATCCGGCCCTCGCCGCAGCCGGCACGGTCGAGATCGTCATCATCCGCACCACCGGCGATCAGGTCCAGGACCGGACCCTGGTCGAACTGGGCGGCAAGGGCCTGTTCACCAAAGAGATCGAAGAGGCGCTGATCACCGGCGCCATCGATCTGGCGGTCCATTCCATGAAGGACATGCCGACCGAGCTGCCCGAAGGGCTGGCGATCACCGCCCTGCTGCCGCGCGAGGATCCGCGCGACGCCTTCCTGTCGCTCAAGGCCCGCCGCCTCGACGACCTGCCGGCCGGGGCCGTGATCGGCACCGCCAGCCTGCGCCGTCAGGCCCAGCTGCTCGCCGCCCGCCCCGACCTGACGGTCGTGCCGCTGCGCGGCAATGTTCAGACCCGGCTGTCGCGGCTGCGCGAGGGGCGGATCGACGCCACCCTGCTCGCCATGGCCGGGCTCAACCGGCTGAAACTGACCGAGGTCGACCGCAGCCCGATCGATCCGGCGGTGATGCTGCCGGCGGTGGCCCAGGGCGCCATCGGCATCGAGACGCGCAGTGCCGACGACCGCACCAATGCCTGGGTAGGCGCGCTCGACGACGGCGAAACCGCCCTGGCGGTGATCGCCGAGCGGGCGCTGCTCGCGGTGCTCGACGGATCCTGCCGCACGCCGATCGCCGCCCTCGCCCGCCGCGACGACGACGGCCGCCTGGCCCTGACCGGCCGGGTCGCCAGCCCGGATGGCGGCACGCTGCTGGAAGAGGCGGGCGTGGCCGATGTCGGTGCGGCAGACCGCGCCGCCGCCGAGGCCCTGGGCCGCCAGGTCGGCACGGCCCTGCGAGAGCGGGCGGGAGAAGACATCGCCCGCTGGGCCGCCGGGGTGACCGGTCAATGGGTCCCCGGCGCCACCTGACACGCCCCGCCGCCGACATCGTCGCCTGCCCTTCCGCCCGAGATCGGAGCCCGCCCCGCCATGCGCATCCTGGTGACCCGTCCGATAGACGACGCACAGACGCTCGCGGAACAGTTGCATCGCCTGGGACACCAGGCGGTGATCGCGCCCCTGATGACCGTCCGCTACCGACCGATCCCCGATCTTGAACGGGTGCTGGACCGGGCGCAGCGGGTGCTGCTGACCAGCGCCAACGGCGCCCGGGCGCTGTCACGGGCGACAGACCGTCGCGATCTGAAACTGGCCACCGTCGGCCGCGCCACCGCCGAGGCGGCAAGGCGCGCCGGCTTCACCCGCATCGATGTCGCCGGCGGCGACGCCGACCGGCTGGCCGAACTCTGTGCCAATTCCTACAGGCCCGAAGACGGCCCGCTTGCCCATATCGCCGGCAGCGTGGTCACCGGGCGGCTGGGAGAGCAGCTGGGCGCGCTGGGCTTCACCGTCGAGCGCCGGGTCGGCTATGACGCCGCCGCGATCGGCGAGCTGCCGCCGCCGGTTGCAGAGGGGCTGGCACAGGGCCAGCTGCCGGTGGTGATGCTGTTCTCGCCCCGCACGGCCCGCCTGTTCCTGGACGAAATCGAACGCCTGGGCATCGGCGCGTCCTTCTGTCGCATCGATGCGCTGTGCCTGAGCCCGGCCGTGGCAGAGATGGCCGCCGGCCTGCCCTGGCGGCGGCTGCTGGTCGCCGCCGAACCCGCAGGGGATGCGATGCTGGCGCTGCTCGATCAGGCCGGCCCCAATTCTCAGGCGCCCAACCCGCAGGCCACGCCCCCTCAATCCGCCACGCCGCAGGGCTGACCGTCTCGCGAAACGGGGGAACAACGCGTCGGGCGGGAACACCGTCGGCCCCTCGCGGCTTGCCTATGGGTGCCCGATGGGCGACAAAGGGTGCAAGCCGACCAGACGGAGACCGCCCGATGACCGAAAGCCGGACGCCGCCCTCCGGGAAGAAGACCGGCCCCGAGGCCGGTCGGCCCGACGCTGCCACGGCCGAAACCGAAGGCACCGCCGCACCGAAGGGTGCGGCGTCGACGCCTGCGGAGCCGACGCCTGCTGCCCGGACCGGCGCCGACGACGCCACGTCCTCACCTGCCGGAGGCGCGGATGCCGCCGGCAAGGCCGGGACGCCGAAGCCCGAGCCTGCAAAGCCCGAGACGCCCAAGGCTGCACCGGCAGCCGACGACGCCCCGCCGGCTGCCCGCATCGTCACCCCGACCGACCAGCGCCCCCAGCCCCGCGACCGGGTCGGCCGTGCCGCCCTCGGCGTCTCGATCCTGGCGCTGGTGCTGGTGGTGGTGGGCGGCGTGGTGGTGACCGCGGCCCCCAACAGGGTCCGGACCATGCTGGGTGCCGCCCCGGCCACCGTCGAACCCGCCCTCTCGGACCGTATCGCAGCGCTGGAGCAGCGGCTCGACCAGGGCCCGCCCGACACTGCCGAAATCGAGCGGCGGCTGGGTGCCGTCGAAAGCGGCCTCGGCAACCTGGAAGACGACCGGCTGGGGGAGCGTATCGGCTCCCTTGAGGACGCGGTCGCCCGGCTCGAGGCCCTGACCGAAACCGTGTCGAAGCTGGAAGCGGAGCTGTCGCGCACCAACGAGACCGTGGCGCGGATCGGACCGCTGGAGAACCGGCTGGCCAATGTCGAAGGTGCGGCCCGCAACCTTTCGGATCGCGCCGCCATCGCCGAAAGCCGGCTGGCGGATACCCCCACCGCCGACGCCATGCGCCTGACCGCGCTGGCGCTGGCCGATGCGCAGCTCTCGGACGCGCTGGATGCCGGCCGCAGCTTCGAAGGCCCGCTGGGCGCGATCCGCGCCCTGGGCCGCGGCGATGGCGAAATCACCGACGCGGTCGGGCAGCTGGCACCGCATGCAGCCGACGGCGTGCCGACGCGCGACGAACTGATCGCGCGCTTCCAGGCCCTGGTGCCGACCATCCTGCAGGCTGCGGAGACCAAACCCGCCGAAGGCGACGTGGTGGGCGGGGTGCTGGCCGAACTGCGCGGCCTGGTGACGGTGCGGCGCACCGGCCAGGAACAGACCGCGCCGGCCGCCGGTGCGCCCGAAGGCGATGCCGACCTGACCGTGGCCGCGATCGAGCGGCGGCTGAAGGCGGGTGACCTCGCCGGTGCCGTCGCCCGGGCGGAAGAACTGCCGCCGGCCGCCGCAGAGCGTGCCGCCGCCTGGACCGAGGCCGCCAGGGCGCGGCTTGCGGTGGAGCAGGCCGCCGCAGCCCTCGGTGATGCGGTCGCCGCCCGTTTCGAGGCCGGCGCCCGCGAGACTGCCGCCGTCCCCGCCGCCGGCGAGGCCGGTTCCCGGAATGCTGGTGAGGCCGCCCAATGATCCGCGTCATCCTGCTCGTCCTGGTCATCATTGCCCTCAGCCTGGGCGGCGCCTGGATCGCCGACCATCCCGGCAGCTTCTCGGTCGACTGGCTGGGCTGGCGGGTGGAGACCAGCTTCGCCGTGGCGCTCGCCGTGCTGGTGGTGGGGCTGGCGGCGCTCGCGATCATCGTCCGCCTGCTCTCAGGCCTCGTGACCGGCCCGAAAAGCTTCCTGCGCCGTCGCGCCGAACGCCGCCGCCGCCGGGGGCTGGAGGCCATGACCCGCGGTCTCGCCGCAGTCGCCGCCGGCGATGCCCGCGACGCCCGCAAGCTGTCGGCCCGGGCGGAACGCCTGCTCGATGCCCAGCCGCTCGCCGATATGCTCGCCGCCCAGTCGGCCCAGCTGGCCGAGGATCCGGCCGAGGCCGAGCGCCGCTGGACCCGGATGCTGGAGCATGAAGAAACCGCCGAGCTGGGCCTGCGCGGCCTGGCGGTGATGGCCCGCCGCCAGGGCGACGGTGCCGCCGCGGTCGCCCGCGCCCGTGAGGCGCTGGCGAAGCGCCCCGGCACCCGCTGGGCGCTGGAAACAGTGTTCGAGGTGAAGCTTGCCGAAGGCGACTGGGCCGAGGCCGAAGCCGCATTGACCGCGCTTGAACGCCACAAGCATCTGGACCGCGAGGAAAGCCGGCGCCGGCAATCGGCGCTGGAGATCGAACGTGCCCGCGCCGACAGCGCGGCCGGCCATCACGATGACGCAACCACTCGTGCGCGTACTGCGGTCAAGCTGGCCCCCGGCCGGCCCGAGGCCGCCATCACCCAGGTCGAGGTCGCGATCGCGGCCGGCAAGCTGCCGGTCGCCCGCAAGCTGATCGAACAGAACTGGGGTGCTGCGGCCCATCCGGAGCTGGGGCGGCTTTATGTCACCCTGCTCGGCGGCAACACCACGCCGACCGAACGGGTGCAGCGCGCCCGCGACCTGGCCCAGATCGCGCCAACCCAGGCCGAAAGCCGGCTGCTGGTCGCGGAAACCGCGCTTGAAGCCGGCATTCTGGGGGTCGCCCGCGACTCGGCCAACAAGATCGCGGTCGCCGATCGCGACACCCGCGCGGAGCGTATTGCCGCGCGGGCCGCCGAAGCGGATGGCGACTGGCAGTCCGCCGCCCAGGCCTGGCACCGCGCCGCCGATGCCCGCCCGGCGCCGGGCTGGATCTGCAGCCGCTGCAACACGGTGCACACCCGCTGGCACGCCGTCTGCGGCAGCTGCGGCAGCTTCGACACCGTCAGCTGGAGCCGCCCCGCCACGGTCCCCGCCGCCATGCCCGCAACCACCGGTCCGGCACCGGTGGTCGGCAGCGCCGCCGCGACCCCGCCGATGGATCCCGCCGCCCCAGGTCGACCACCCGCTGCGGCCTGAGCACGGGCCCCGGGGGCTGCAACCTCGCGACCAAGGTCGGTCAACCCCCCGGAATGTTTGACGCGGGCGCCGCGAGGGGCGCATATACCGGGCGGATGGATAAGCCCGGACGCGGGCGGCCGTGCCATCTCCGGCCCTCCCGCGGACCACTTGCCGATGGAGCCTAGGACGCGATGACCGAGACCACGCCGAAGACGCGCGTCGAGAAGGACACGATGGGGTCGCTCGACGTGCCAGCCGACCGCTACTGGGGTGCCCAGACCCAGCGGTCGCTGCAGAACTTCAAGATCGGCGGCGAGAAGATGCCGGTGCCGCTGGTGCGCGCGCTGGGCGTGCAGAAGCTGGCCGCGGCCCGGGTGAACATGGCGCTGGGCGCTCTGGACGCGAAGGTCGGTGAGGCCATCGTCGCCGCCGCCCGCGAGGTTGCCGACGGCAAGCTCGACGATCACTTCCCGCTGGTGGTCTGGCAGACCGGCTCGGGCACCCAGACCAACATGAACGCCAACGAGGTGATCTCGAACCGCGCGATCGAGATGCTCGGCGGCGAGATCGGCTCGAAGAGCCCGGTTCATCCGAACGATCACGTGAACTGCGGCCAGTCGTCGAACGACACCTTCCCGACCGTGATGCATATCGCGGCCGCGGTGGAAGCGACCGGCCATCTGATCCCGAGCCTGCGCCACCTGCACAAGGCGCTGGCCGACAAGGCCGAGGCCTTTGCCGAGATCATCAAGATCGGCCGCACCCACACCCAGGATGCGACGCCGCTGACCCTCGGCCAGGAATTCGGCGGCTATGCCCGCCAGATCGAATATGGCATCGCCCGGGTCGAGTCGTCGCTGGCCCGCGTTTACGAGCTGGCCCAGGGCGGCACCGCGGTCGGCACCGGCCTCAATGCCAAGATCGGCTTCGCCGAGGCCTTCGCCGACGAGGTGGCGAAGATCACCGGCCTGCCCTTCATCACCGCGCCGAACAAGTTCGAGGCGCTGGCCGCGAACGACGCGCTGGTCGAGCTGTCGGGCGCGCTGAACGTGCTTGCCGCCAGCGTGATGAAGATCGCCAACGACATCCGCTTCCTGGGCTCCGGCCCGCGCTCGGGCCTGGGTGAGCTGCTGCTGCCCGAGAACGAGCCCGGCTCGTCGATCATGCCGGGCAAGGTGAACCCGACCCAGTGCGAGGCGCTGACCATGGTCGCCGCCCAGGTGATGGGCAACCATGTGACGGTGACCGTCGCCGGCTCGAACGGCCATTTCGAGCTGAACGTCTTCAAGCCGGTCATCATCTACAACGTCCTGCAGTCGATCCGTCTGCTGGGCGACGCCGCGGTCAGCTTCGCCGACAACTGCGTGGTCGGCATCGAGGCGAACACCCGCCGCATCGACGAGCTGATGCGCAACTCGCTGATGCTGGTGACGGCGCTGAACCCCTATATCGGCTATGACAACGCCGCCAAGGCGGCCAAGACCGCCCATAAGGAAGGCACCAGCCTCAAGGAAGCGGTGGTCAAGCTCGGCCTGCTCACCGAGGACGAGTTCGATCGCTATGTCGATCCGAAGCTGATGATCGGCCCCAGCGCCTGAGCCGTCACGCCACGGAACGACCCCGTCGGCAGACGGGAGGAAACGCCACGGGCGGCATCGGATCTCCGATGCCGCCCGTCGTGTATCCGGCCCGGGCCTTCAGGAGCGCCCCGTCATTTCACCCGGCAGTCATTTCACCCGGATGCGGTTCAGCAGATCCACGATCCGCGCCTGATCCAGAGGCTCGTCCAGCGGCACGCAGATATGGCCGTCGAGGCGGATGGAGCTGAGGCTGGCGGGCAGCGGCGCCGGCTTTGCAGGTGCGGAGACCGGTTCGGACCGCGGTGCCGCCTGCGGCTGAGGCCCGGCTGCGGGCTTTGCCGCGGGTTGCTCGGGCTGGGCCTCCGGTTCGGGGGCAGGCACCGCCTCGGGCTCCGCGGTCTCATCCCCTCCGAACAGCCGCGAGAAGAAGGCACCAACGGGATCCCCCTGCTCTTCGGCAGGCGCTTCGGCTTCGGCCGGCGCCTGATCGGCCGGTTCTGCCGGCACGGCCTTCGGGGCGGGCGGCCCGGCGGTTTCCGGCGTCTCGTAAGCCTGGCTGTCGAACCAGCGCCCGATCCCGGCGAACACCGCACCGATGCCGGTGTCGCCGTCGATCTCGCCGATCGCGGTATCGACGACCGGTGGCGCATCGGGCTCCGGCGCGCGCCGGCCCCGTGCCGGTGCCGGCGTTGTTTTCACCGCATCGGCTTCGGCGACCTCGTCCGCTGCGGCCCGGGCATCGGCTTCGGCCGCGGCATCGATCAGTGACTGGTCGGGCAGGCTGGTCGCAAACAGAACGCAATGCGCATTCGCCGTTTCCGCCCGCACCCAGTCCAGCCGCGCGCGCGGCCCGTCATTCAACGCCACATCCAGACTGCCGCCGCTGCCGACCCTATAGGCGAAGCGCTGGAAATAGAGCGGAAGCGCCTCTTCAAGCGCAGTAACAGGATCCGGTGGCCCATCCGGGCCGTCCGGCCGGTCCGCTCCGCCCCCGTCATCCACAGGCGGGGCAGCCGGCACGGAGCTGCGGCTGCCGCCATTCCGTCCGGCCCCGTTAAGAAAGCCGTTCACCACCGAAAACGCCTGGCTGCCTGCCGGATCGACGGCAGCCGGTGCCCCGTCTTCATCGGGTGCCGACAGGTCCAGCCCGGCCAGGCGCGGATCCGCAGCCCTTACCGGCACGGTGGCGGGCCGCGTCGGGGCCCCCTCCTCGCCGGCCACCGTGCTCTGGCCGCTCGCCGTCCCCGTCCCGGCAACGGCAGCGGTTTCGGGCTCGGGCTCAGGCGCATCGGGGGCAAGCAGGGCAGACCGGCTTTCCGATGCCAGGCGCTGCAGACGCACCTGTCCCCGGGGCACGGCGCCATAAAGGTCGCCGTAATCGGCAATCGCCCGGTCGTAGATGCCATAAGGCTGAACCACGAAGCGCGACGGCTGGCGCTGCAGCTCCGGCCAGTCGATCCGCACCGGAGACTGCCACTCGGCCATCAACCCGTAACGGGGCGGCACCAGCGGTTGCAGCAGCGGCGCACAGCCCCCCGCAGGCAGCAACATGGCCAGAACCGCAAGCCGGCTGGCAGATGGACGCAGGATCATGGGCGGGACATATCCGTCTGGCAGATGCGGTCGACCGACAGTCGGCCACGGGGACCATGGCAGGTCAAGCCCGCCCCCGTGGCAATATCATGGCCCGCGATTCCTGGCCCCATTGATTCGTAATCAGTTGCCGCAATGGGGGATGATCGGCTGTGATGCGCGGGCCCTTTCCTTTGCAACCGGAACGCTGATGTCGCCCTCTGCCCCTGCCCTGTTGCTCGCTCCGCTGCCGGTTCTGCTCGCCATGGTCCTGCTGGCACTGCGACGCAGTTCCCTGGAAGCGGGGCTCGCCGGTGCCGGGGTGGCGGTGCTGATCGCGCTCGGCAGCGGGGTGGATGTCACCTCCCTGATCGATGCCGGGCTCCGCGCCGGCTGGATCGCCTGGACGGCCGTTTCGGTCATCCTCGCCGGGCTGGTTTTCGATGCCGTGGCCTCGCCTGCCGCCGCCCTTGGCGGGGAGCGCACGATCGCCGCCGATCCGGCGCGCTATCGCCGCATCTTCACCGCCTGCATGCTGATCGGCCCCTTCGCCGAAAGCGCCACCGGTTTCGGCGTCGGTGCCGTGGTCACAGCCGCCCTGCTCCGCCTTGAAGGGCTGCCGCCGATCCGGGTCGCGGTGCTGTCGCTGTTGAGCCAGCTGCTGGTGCCCTGGGGCGCACTCGCCATCGGAACCCAGGTCACGGCCGCCCTGCTCGACCACGACCCGCATCTGCTGGGCGCCGCTACAGCGCTGCTCTCCACCCCGGTCTATGCCGGCGCACTGATATTGCTGCGCTTTCAGGCTGCGGCGTCCGGCATCCGCCCGCGGGGGCGTGACCGGTTGACCGATCCACTGCTGATCGCCCTCACCATCCTGCTGCTTGCCGGCGCCAATCTGCTGATCGGGCCCGAAACGGCGGCACTCGCAGCACTCGGCCTGCCGATCGCCGTAGATCTGCTGCTTCGCCGTCGGCAGTCGGGCGGGCAGGATGCCACCATCACGGCACTTGCCCCCTATCTGGTGCTGACCCTGGTGCTGCTCGCCACGCGGCTGATCGACCCGCTGGCCGGTCTGCTCCGCGGACCGATGATCCGGCCCTTCGCCGACCTGCCGGGCTGGGCACCGCTGCATCATCCCTCCCTCTGGCTGCTCGCGTCCGGTTTCGGCGTCGCCCTCCATGCCCGCCGCAAGGGCATCATCGGCGCGGCGCGCACCGGCCTTCTGCGCAGCCTGCGCCCGGCCGCAGCCACCTTCGCTTTCGTGCTGCTGGCGGGGCTCTGGGCCGCAGGCGGCGCGCCCGCACTCCTGGCCCAGGCCTGGGCCGGCACGGCCGGGGCAGCCGCCCCGGCCATCGTCCCGCCGCTGGCCGGAATTGCAGGCTTCCTGACCGGCAGCAATGTCGCGGTCGCAGCCATGATCGCACCGCTCATCGGCGCCCTGCCCGGGCTCGATGCCGCCGCGACCACGGGGCCCCTGCCGCTTGGCATCACCGCCACCCTGCTGGCCGCAGGCGGTATCGCCACCATGATCTCCCCCATGCGCCTTGCCATGGCCGCGGCCCTGGCCGGCGCACATCCCGCCGACGAAGCGGCCATCCGCCGGGCGGCCACGCCGCTGCCCGTGACGATCGCCCTTCTGCTTGCCGCAGCCGCGGCGGCAGCCGGCTTTGCGGCCGCAGCTTAACCGCTTGCCAAACCCGGCTTCCGGCGCTATCGTCCGCGCCGTCCGGAGAGGCTCGCCCGTCTCCGGACCACGCCGGCGTAGCTCAGGGGTAGAGCAACTGATTCGTAATCAGTAGGTCGTAGGTTCAATTCCTACCGCCGGCACCAGATTTCAAGGGGTTAGCGCCTGTCAAGGCGGATACGTTCAACTCTAAAAAGTTGAACGTTCAACTCCAAAAAACAGGCCGCATGCAGTGATGTGCATGCGGCCTGTTTTTTGTTCAGGTCGCGACAGCGGCGCATAAATTATTGCAACTCCTTGCAACATATAAGAAATTTCCAGATCAATCCCTACCGGCATCCTGGTTCTCACTCCGAGGAATCTCTCCATCGGAGCCACCTCAACTGAGAGCTCAGATCCATGCCACTTCTTCCTGCCCCACTTCAAGCCATCGCCACTACCATAGCTCTGCGGGACGTTGCCACTGCAGGCGGCCCTGCCACCCCCTGGATCCGAACCATTGATGCCGTCGCGACCAATGACGGCGGCGGTGGCCTCTGGCGTTGGGAGGCCACATCCACCGCCGCCGACAATACCGGCACAGTGGTGCAGCCTGATGATGTGCCATCCGGTGTCGCCGGACGCTGGCATCGCGATACGGATGGTCAGCTGGACATCATCTGGTTCGGCGCTGTGGGCGACAATACGACCGACTGCTCAGCCGCTCTCCAGGCCGCCTTCAACGCCGCCCGCATCGTCTCCGGCGGGACCCAGGACATCTGTCGGATTCACGTGCCGATTGGCCGTTTTGTCTTCAAACAGACGATCGACCTGCCCTCGACCATTCACCTGACCGGCGTCGCTCCGGAATTGAGCGTCCTCAGGGCATCATCAATGTCCTCTGGTGCAGACGGCTTGCGGGCACACTTCGAGAAGGCGAACGGCACGGCGATGCATGTGTCGAACCTGCAGATCGCCGGTCAGGCCGGCACTGGCGGTGCCCTCCTGTCGATCAAAGGCGGCGGCCGCATGCAGATTCGCAATCTGTCCTTCAACTATTCAGGTAATGGTGACGGCAGCGCAGGACTGCGTCTGATCGATTGCCAGGACTGCGAGTTCTCGAACCTGGTCATGGCAAAAATCGGTCGTCCGGATCAGGTGCCCCGTCTCGGCGCGACACTCTCGATCTACCATGAGGGGTTTGCCGATCCGGCCTATGCCGGCGTACGTCCGAACAACCTCTACTTCCACGGGTTGCGGATCGAAGATCCGCGTGCCACTGGTCTCTATGTCGAGGATGGCCGGGGCATCCAGCTCTTCAGTGGTAAGATCGACGGCTCTTTCGGCAGCGTCGTACCCGAGGGCGTGCCTGCGATCCACCTTAAGAATACGACCAATCTGCGCTGGCGGGACTCGTTTGTCGCCGGCATGAAAGGCCCCAATCTCCACATCGACGGCTACAGCTCTGCTGAAATCATCGACCCGATCTGGGCTCCTGGCCAGGGAAAGGCCATGATCACCGGCACGGCGGCATTCGGGGCTCCCTCGGCTCTCAACTACCTGGCAGGCCACATTATCGTGCCCGGCGTCACGATCACCGGTGGCAGCCTCAATCAGCAGATGCCCACGTATTCAGCCGGGACCGTTGACGCCTTCTGCGACGTAACGGTCGCAGAACCCGTCCGTTACGACGATCTCACGGTGACCTCGCGGGCCTACAATTCCAGTGCGAACCACACGGCAGTCTACTGCGACGTTCCGGGAAGCTTCCCATCGTCGAACAACGTCGCCCAAGGCCTGTTCCTCGTCGACAAGACGTCAGGCCGGCGCTGGCAGATCCAGGATGACTTCGCCGGGACGCCGCGGCAGTTCCGCCTCTGGGGCAATGTCGCGGCCGAAGTGACTGTAGGCGCAGCCATGCAGGTGGAATGGGACGTCTTCCCGGGATTCCGTATGGCGCTGCGTGACAGCAATATCCTCCGTCCGCGCGAGGCCCGCAATGCAGCCGAAGTGCCACGATTGTTCACGGAAGTCGCATCCGGCCTGTCCCTGTCCGGTCCTGCATTCGACGGCACGGCCTGCCTTACCGAGGTCGCAACGGGTGTCACAATGACGGCCGACGAGCATGCTGGCCACTTCCTGATCGACAGCACGACCCGTGATGCCTGGTACATCGCCGGCAACAACTCGGCCGGCGTGCTTGCGCTCTGGTACGACATCACGGCTGAACTCTCTGCGGCGATCACAGCCGGCCACCGCTTCGACATCACCACCGGCATCGATCGGACCGTAAGTCTGATCGGTGATCGGGCACTTTGGCAGTATGCTGCCGGATTGCGGCAGGGAACCTTTCCGATAACTGACTGGAAGACCGGCGGGACGCCCGTCACCTGACCGACGCCCCCACTTCAGGGCTTCACCGACGCCTCACGGCCACCCACCGGTGAAACCCACGGTCTCGCCGACCACGAAGCCGGCCTTGTCGGACAGCAGAAAAGCAATCAGCTCGCCGATCTCCTCGGGCCGGCCCAGACGGCCGAGCGGCACCATCTCGCGCACACGGGCAGCGCCGGCCGGATCGTCGATCCATTTCGCGCGCGGGTAATAGGTCTCGCTGTAGAGGAAGTTCGGTGCCACGGCATTCACCCGGATGCCATGGGGGGCCAGCTCGTTCGCCAGTGCCTTGGCAAGTCCGGTCGAGGCCGAGCGGGCGGTCGCGTACATCGCGAACCCCGGATAGGGACGGCGCGGCGAGGCGGAGGTGACCATCACGATGGCGCCGGCGCCCTGCGCCTTCAGATGCGGGGTCGCCGCCGAGGCAAGCGCGAAGGGGAAGACGGTCAGCGCCTCAAGCATCTCGCGCAGCGCCTCCGCTTCGGTCTCTTCGATGCGGCGACGGATCGCGGGATAGGCGTCGTTGGAGACGATGCCGTGCAGCCCGCCCATCCGGTCGAGCACTTCGGCGATCAGCCGGGCCGGATCCTGGGCCTCGGCGGCGGTCATGCCCTGATTTTCCGCCTCCCAGGCGGCGCGGGCCGCCACGTCGGTGAAGGATGTGTCATGGGCGATGATCTGCCAGCCCTGGCTGGCAAGCGCCGCCACCGTAGGGGCGCCGGCATATTTGGTCGCATTGGTAACCAGCGCCACGCGGGGCGCGGTGTCGGTGACAGGCATAGGTGCGTTTCCATCCTCGAAACTGCCGGGCCCGCTTCTGATGGTGGCGGGCTCAGGGCGGGTGGGGCCGGTTTCAGATCCGACCTAAAGCTTGGTGCCGTAGCGGCTCAGCCGTTCCAGATCCAGGATCTCGATCCGTCCGTGCTGCAGCCGAAGCAGTCCTTCGGTCTGCAGCTGCCGCAGCGCCTTGCTCGCGGTCTGACGCGACATGCCTGACAGCAGGCCGATCTCTTCCTGCGAGATGCCCAGCTGCAGCTGGTCATTGGGGCTCAGCACCGGGTTGAACAGCCAGGCGATCGACCGGGCAAGCCGGGCCGTCGGGTCCAGCAACCGGCCATAGCCCACAAAGGCGATGAACTGGCCCAGGCGCTCGTTCAGCTGCCGGACCAGGAATTTGTTGAAGGGCGGGCTGTTGTCCATCAGCCAGCGGAAAGTCCGGCCGTTGAGCAGGGCAATGCTGGTATCGCGCAGGGCCACCACGTCATAGCGCCGCGGTTCGTTCTTGATGACCGAGCCTTCCCCCACCCATCCGCTGCGCGATATGCCGGTCAGGCTGACCATCTCCCCGCTTTCCGCCACGACGCTGATCTTCAGCAGCCCGTCGATCACCCCGAACCAGGCATCGACATGGTCATGCTCGTGCAGCAGGTAGGCGCCCTTGGGCAGCAGCTTCTCGGTCATATTGCGCCGGGCGAGTTCGCGATCCTCCTCATTCAGATCCTTTGCCCAGTGAGCGACGGTCATGAACTTCGCTTCAGAGAGCATGGCATCCCTTGTCCGGTGGGGCACAGGTTGGCCGGCTGGCCGTCGGCTGATCCATGACGGATGACCCCGATCCATGAAGGATAACCCTGGCGCGGGCGGCTGTCCCGGCTGATCGCCATCAGATACGGGCGGTGAGGATACGGCCCGTCACCAGCCACGGCAGGCCGTGCAGACCAGCACGCAGGGGCCACACAGACAACACCCAGAAATATTAGATATACCCCTGCAAAATTATCATGATTCAGGTCACACCATCTGTCAACGCACCGAGGAACGGAAAATTGCGGTTCGGGTAGGCTTTTCCTCATATCGGAACGAGCCTGCGGTGTCCGGCTTGCCGGATCCGCATCGCGATCAGCGGAAACCGGGCTCGACCACTGCGGCACCACGCCGAGAACATGCGCCCCGGACGGAGCACGGATCAACCATGCCCGCCATATTCCGGGTCCGCAGCCGCCGGCCAGACACAGGCCGGGCGGCACAGGGGGGATCCTGACCATGATGCTCAGCCACACGCAGACCACCACCGCCACCCAACTGCCCGCCCGGGGTCCGGCCCCGGCAGTGCGGCCGCGCATGGCGCGCGACCAGGCGGTTCGGGCACTCAAACGCCAGATCATCGTCGATGCCGCCCGGTCGGTCTTTGCCGAGATGGGCCTGGAAGCCGCGTCGATGCGCGGTATCGCCGCCGCCGCCGGCTGCACCACCGGCGCGATTTACCCGTATTTCCGCAATAAGGAAGAGCTCTATGCCGCGGTCCTCTCGGACGGGCTGACCAGCCTGCACGAGCATCTGGCGACGGCCAGCGGCAATGCGACGGATCCGCGCGAGCGGGTCGAAATCGCCCTGCGCAGCTATTTCGCCTATTACCGCAGCCGCCCCGACGAATTGAGCCTGGGCCTCTACCTCTATCACGGGCTGAAGCCGGCGGGCCTGACGCCCGAGCTCGACCGCCGGCTGAATCGCAAGCTCTCCCAGGCGCTGGACGTCATCGGAGACGCGCTTGCCGCCTATGCCGGTCTGGACGCGGATGCCCGGCGTATGGAACTCTGTCAGGTGTTCAGCTATCTGATGGGTCTGTTGATCTGCGATTGCACCCATCGGCTTGGCGCACTCGGCAGCAATGCCGAGGCGATGCTCGACCGCTACACCGCCGACCTGCTCCGCCGCCTTGCACCGCATTGACCGCCGGCCGGGCGGGGAGGTCATGACCGGAGCTTCCCGCCCGTGACCGAGACAGCCCCCGCTCTTCCGCATCCGGCCATGCCCGGGGTCGGCGTCATTGCCATCGCCTGGCATGACGGGCGCGTCGCCCTGGTGCTGCGCGCAAACCCGCCCCAGGCCGGGCATTGGGGCTTCCCCGGCGGCCGGGTGCATTGGGGAGAGGGGCTCGTCGACGCGGCCATCCGTGAACTGGCCGAGGAAACCGGCCTGAAGGCCCGGGCCGATGCCTCGCCCGCACCGGAACCCGTCGCGGTGCTGGAAGTCGCCGAAGGTGCCGCGGACCGGCCGGACCATCATTTCGTGCTGGTGGCCATCCGTCTTGCCGTGACCGGATCCGCCGGGCTGAAGGCGGCTGACGACGCCCGCGATGCCGTCTGGGCCGACCCCGACAATCTGCCCCGGCCGCTGTGCCGCGATGTCGAGGCCCTGGTGACCGCCACCCGCCCGGGCTGATGGCCGGCGGGACGGTCGGGAGACGACAGGTTTCGCATGGCGGATTCTTCTCCCGCCCGCGTTGACAGCAGGACATCGGCCCCGCCTGATCATGACAGGTCCGGATGTCGCATCCGGGCCGACCATGATCGCCCGGCAACGCATCGGGCGACGGAGGGAGGAAGACCCAGATGATCTGTCTCACATCCCTTGCCGGATCGGCGGTCGGCCGACGCCGGTCGTTGCACGCCGCCCTTCTGGCCGCAGCCCTGCTGACCACGATACCCGGCCTTCCGGCTGCCCGGGCTGCGGAAACCACTGTCGCGGATGCCGCGGGCGCGGGCTTCGATGCCGCACGGCTCACCGCCCTTGGCGACCGGCTGGCAGCGGATGCCGAAGCCGGCCGCATTCCGGGCGCCGTGCTTGCCGTCGAACGTGACGGGCAGCTGGTCACACTGCGTGCCGTCGGGTGGCAGGATCGGGCTGCCGGCACGAAAATGACCGAAGACAGCCTGTTCCGGCTCTATTCCATGACCAAACCGATCGTATCGGTCGCGGCCATGCGCCTGATCGAAGACGGGCGGCTGCTGCTCGCGGCCCCCGTCTCGGCCTATCTGCCGGATTTCGCCAGGCTGGAGGTCGGCCGCGAGGTCGCCGGTGCCGATGGCAAGCCGACGGTCGAGACCACCCCCGCCACGCACAAGATGACTGTGCGTGATCTTCTGCGCCACACCAGCGGCCTGACCTATGGCGTGTTCGGCAAGTCGGCGATCAAGAGCCGCTATCTGGCAGCCGGCACCCATCTCTGGACCGACACCAACGAGCAGTATGCAGCCAGGCTGGCGAAGCTGCCCCTGGTGGCGGAACCGGGCACGCTTTGGGAATATGGCCGCTCGACGGACCTGCTTGGCCGGGTGCTGGAAGTCGCCGCCGGCAAACCACTGGATGAGGTCGTGGCCGGGCTGGTGCTGAAACCGCTCGGCATGACCGAGACGTTCTTTCACGTGCCCGAGGCCCTGCGCAGCCGGGTGGCGGCCGCCGACCCCGAGGCCGCTTTCGGCAACAAGCCGCCCGAGCTGCTCGACCCTGCGCGCCCCGATACCTTCCTTTCGGGCGGCGGCGGCATGTACGGCAGCACCCGCGACTATCTGCGCTTCCTGCGCATGATCCTGAATGGCGGTGAGCTGGAGGGCACCCGGATCCTGAGCCCGGCCAGCGTGCGGCTGATGACCGCCGATCATCTGACACCCGAGATCGATACCGGCGGGCTGGCCCCCCTGGGCTATGGTTTCGGCCTGGGCTTCGCCGTGCGTCGGGGCGAGGACGGTGCCTGGCCGGGCAGCACCGGCGATCTCTATTGGGGCGGCTATGCCGGCACCTATTTCTGGATCGACCCGCGCGAGAAGCTGCTGGTGGTCTACATGATGCAGAGCGTCTCGCAACGTGAACCTTATCGGCTGATCGTTCGCCAGGGCGTCTATGGTGCCATGACACGCTGAACCGCAAGGCCGCGGTGCCCTTGGGCCCCGCGGTCTTCCTTACCTCGATATTCAACGTTGGATTGATATTTACCTGTCGCTATCATCCCTGGATCATCTCAACCCCAGGGAGACTCCCCGATGCGGATCGACGAGATCGTGCTGCGTTTCGTGACGCCGAAGATGGTGGCGCCCTTCGCCAATCGCTGGCAGCGCATGGAACGCTGGACCAAGCTGATCGTCGAGATCCGGTCCGACGGGCTGTCGGGCTGGGGCGAATGCACGGCCATGGAGTCGCCCTTCTACCATTACGAAACCATCGAAACCGCCTGGCACATCATCGAGCGGCACCTGGCGCCGCTGCTGGTCGGCAGCGACGTGGACGGACCGGAAGACATGCTCAACCGGTTCCGCGACGTCGCCGGCCATGTCGAGACCATTGCAGCGCTGGAAGTGGCGTTACACGACCTGCTGGCCCGCCGCGATGGCGTGGCACTGGCGGTGCGTATCGGCGGCGCCATCAGACCGGTGAAAGCCAGCGCCACGATCGGCGTGACCGGAAGCGTCGCCGATCTGCTGGCGGCGGCCCGGCGGGCGGAAGATGGCGGCTATCACCGGATCAAGGTGAAGATCAAACCCGGCTGGGATGTGGAGCCGCTGTCGGCGCTGCGTACCGAACTGCCCCATATGCCTGTGCTGGCTGACGCAAACGGCGCCTATGGGCCTGAGGATCTGGATCATCTGGCGGGCTTCGACCGGTTCGGGCTGATGCTGCTGGAACAGCCGATGGCAGCCCACAACTGGAAGGCCTATGCAGCCCTTCAGTCCCGGCTGGACACCACGGTCTGCCTGGACGAAAGCATCCACACGATGGAGGACGTCGACGACCTGCTGGAACGTCGCGCGGCCCGCGCCGTCAACATCAAGGTCGGCCGGGTCGGGGGGCTGATCCGGGCAAGGGCGATCCACGATCGGCTTGCGGCAGAGGGGATCGGCTGTTTCACCGGGGCCAAATTCGAGACCGGCATAGGCCGTTGGACGAATATCGCGCTCGCCACCCTGCCCGGCATGACCTATCCGTCGGATGTCGCAGAAAGCGCCCGCTATTTCGCCCCCGACATCACCACCCTTCCGGTCGAGTTGACCGGGCGGGGGCTGGTCGCCCCGCTGGATGCGCCGGGCCTCGGCACCGAACCGGACCCGGTGCAGCTCACCCGGGTCACGACCCGGATTCTGAGGATCGGGGACTGAGGGGGATCGGGGACTGAGGGCCGATCAGGCCGATGCGCCGGCGCTGCGCGCACTGCGCCGGCGCCGGCCGGGGGTGGCGGCCGGCTGCAGGCCCTGCTCGATCCGCCGGGCCTCGGCGGCCATCAGGCCCACGATGCGGGCACGACGCGTCGCGTCCATGCGCTGACTGATCGCACCGATGCTGATCGCTGCCACCGGCATTCCCGTGCGATCGTTGATCGGCACCGCCACGGCGCACATGCCGGGCACGATCATGCCATCGCTGACGGCATGGCCGGCCCGCCGCGTGGCCTCGACCATCCGGCCCACCTCGTCGGGACCGCAATCGAAGCGGGCGAAGCGTTCGGCATTGGCCGCAATCACCTGGGCCACCTCTTCATCGCCCAGTGCGGCGAGCAGGGCGAGCGACCCCGCGGAAACGCCCAGAGGCCGCCGCCCCCCTACATCAAGGCTGAGGGTGCGGATGGGAAAGGCGCCTTCCACGCGGTCGACGCACAGCGCATCCATGCCGCTGCGCACGAACAGATAGACCGTATCGCCGGTCTGCTCCGCCAGACGCTGCAGCGAGGGACGGGCAATGTCACGAATGCTGAAACGGTTCGATGCCGACGAGCCGAGCAGAAACAGCTCGAGCCCCAGATGGTAGCGGTGGGTATCGGCGGCCTTGTCGACCAGACCCTGCTCCTTCAGGGCCGCGAGCAGCCGGTGGGCCGTCGCTTTGTGCAGCCCGGTCGCGCCTGCAATCTCGGACAGCCGCGCCCCTTCGCCCACATGGCCGGCGAGGACGCGGAGGATTGCGGCGGCACGCGCCACACTCTGCACGTTACCGGCATCGGTCGCGCGCCGTGCCGTCGACGCTGCATCCCCACGATGGCCACCCTCGCCGCGGGCAACCCGCGGCAGCTCCTCGACACCCGACATCCGGTTCATGCCCCGGTCCTCCATTCCGACCGCAGCCGGCGCGATCGCGGCCGACGGTCGGATGAACCTAGGCGATATGATGACCCCTGTCAAACCACCATGGGTTTTGCTTTAGCCGAAAGACGAGCCCTGCGGCGATCAGACGCGAACCGTCAGAGAACATAGTCCTTGAGGGTTGTATTCAGATTCTCACTCAACCTTTGATCGAAGCCCGCCAGCAGGTCGCGGGTCATGCGATCGAAGGCGACTTCACGGGCAAGCGGAGAGCCGCTGGCATCGATGGCACGGATCAGGCGCGATTCGACATCGACATAGGCCTGCCGCTCGCCGGTCTCCGACAGGATCTCGAGCGTCGCGATCAGCGTCGCGGCATATTCGTCGGTCGGTTCCTGGGTGAACGTGCCGCGAATGCCGCCGGTCTGGGGGAGCGGCTTCTCGATCACACTCGCGTCGCGGATAACGAGACGCGCCGTCCCCGACACACCCGCCGCCTCCAACCGGTCCCGCGCCCAGTCGCCGGCAGCCCGGGCCGGTGAGGTCGGGAAAAGATGCTCGACATTGGGGGCCTTGCGCGGCGGCTGGTAATTGTCCAGCAGCTGCACCCGGGCCACGTTCAGCCGGAATTTCGGCTTGTCGTCGAACCGGATCGGCTTCGGCCCCTCGGGCAGCGGCTCCGAGGCGCAGCCGGCCAGAAGGCCTGCCGCGGCAAGACCGGCGGCCAGGCCCAGCACCCGGCGACGGGTGGGTCCGATGCCCGCATGGGGGCGCATCGGATGAAGGCGCGTCGGATGGAACGGGGAGGTGGTCATCGTCGGTCAGTCTCCCTCGATATGGCCGGCGTCCTCGACGTGATCCGGCGGCCCGTCAGTGCCGGTGGGCATCATTCGCCCGCAACCGGGCGATGTCTGCATCGTCATAGACATAGGATGTGCCGCAGAACTCGCAAACCACGTCGACCCTGCCGTCGACGGTCAGCTCGGCCAGATCGTCGCCGGGCAGGCTGCGGATCAGCCCCTCGACACGCTCGGGCGAGCAGCGGCAGGCGAAACCGAGCGGCAGCGCCTCATAGGCGATGGCGCCATCCTCGTGATAGAGGCGAAGCAGCAGGGTTTCGAGCGGCAGATCCGGGTCGGTCAGCTCCTGGTCGCGGACGCTGGAGGCCAACACCACCGCACGGTGCCAGCCGTCCTCGGCATCCTCGGCCGCAGTCGCCGTGCCGCCCTCGGCCGGCATGCGCTGAAGCAGCAGCCCGCCGGCCCGCCAGCCCCGGTCGCCCTCGGGCGGCGTCACCGCAAACCGCACGGCGCTTTCGATCTGCTCGGACAACCGGAAATAGGCATGAACCGCATCGGCCAGACGCTCGCCATCGAGTTCGACGATGCCCTGATAGCGCTCCATACCCTGACCCGGGTCCAGCGTCAGCGCCAGATAGGCCCGGCCGAACAGGCGCGGCATCGACGGTGCGCCCTGATGGCGCACGCCGGCAACGGCCGTGTCCAGCGCCGCCACGGCGTCGGCATCGAACTGGGCATAGCCCCGCAATGCGCCCGACGCGGTCGCATCTGCGACCATCAGCGAGACCGGGCCGTCACCGCGGATCTGCACCGTAAACACACCGTCGGTCTTCAGCGAATGGGCGACCATGGCGGCCAGCGTCACCGTCTCGGCCAGCACGGCAGAGACCGCCGCCGGATAGGCATGGCGCCCCAGGATCTCGTCCAGCGCCGGGCCCAGCCGTGCAACACGGCCGCGAGCCTCGGCCCAGGGGAGCCGGAACGGCAACGAGCGGTCGACCAGGGTCGACCGCTCGGCAGGGGTTCCGGCGCCGTGGGTCGGCGTCGTCGTCATCACTTGGTCTCCATGACACCCAGGCACCAGGCGAGGACCGCCTTCTGGGCATGAAGCCGGTTCTCCGCCTCGTCGAACACGACGGAGGCCGGACCGTCCATGACCGCGTCGGTGACTTCCTCGCCGCGATGGGCCGGCAGACAATGCATGAACACCGCCCCGGGTGCCGCCTTCGCCATCACCGCATCATTCACCTGATAGGCCGGGAAATCGCGCTGGCGGGCTTCGGCGTCCTTGCTGTCCATCGACACCCAGGTGTCGGTGACCACGCAATCGGCGCCGGCCACGGCGGCACCGACATCCTCGCCCACCGTCACACGGGCGCCGGCCGCCAGGGCCGCCGCCACCGCGTCGGAATCCGGCTGATAGGCCGCGGGGCAGGCGATCGCCAGGTCGAAACCGAAATGCACGGCCGCCTGTACGAAGGTCACGCACATATTGTTGCCGTCACCGACCCAGGCGATGCGCCGGCCGGCCAGATTGCCCGGCCCCCACTGCTCTTCCAGGGTCATGAGGTCGGCCATCAGCTGGCAGGGATGCGAGCGGCGGGTCAGACCGTTGATCACCGGCACGCTGGCATGGGCCGCCAGTTCGGTCAGCGTCTCGTGCGCATGGCAGCGGATCATGATCGCGTCGACATAGCGCGACAGGACGCGCGCCGTGTCGGCGATGGTTTCGCCGCGGCCCAGCTGGCTGTCCTGCGGGTTCAGGATCAGCGCCGAGCCGCCCAGCTCGTTCATGCCCACCTCGAACGATACGCGGGTCCGGGTCGACGGCTTCTCGAAGATCATCGCCAGCGTCCGGCCGCCCAGCAGCGGCGGGCGCTCACCTGCCGCACGGCGGGCCTTCAGCGCATGGGCAAAATCCAGAATGCGCCGCAGCTCAGCCGTCGGCAGCGCGTCCAGATCCAGGAAATGGCGGGGCGTCCGCGCCGCGGTGAGCGGCGCGTCGATGGTCAGGTCCAGGGCCGTCATCCGGCGGCCTCCTCTGTGGCGATCTCGGATGCGACGCTGTCGCAGGCCCGACGGATCGCGTCGATGGCTTGGTCGATCTCGGCATCACCGATGATCAGCGGTGGCAGCAGACGCACCACATTGTCGCCCGCAGGAACGGTCAGCAGGCCGTTTGCCCGGAAGGCATCGACCATGCGCCCGTTGGCCACCACGCATTTCAATCCCAGCATCAGCCCGGCGCCGCGGATCTCTTCCAGCACGCCCGGATAGTTGGGGATCAGCTGCGACAGCTCCCCCCACAGCCGTTCGGACGCCTGGCGGACCCGGTCGAGAAAACCGTCCTCGAGCATCACGTCCAGCACCGCATTGCACGCCGCCATGGCGAGCGCATTGCCGCCGAAGGTGGAGCCATGGGTACCCGGCCCCATCACCGCCGCCACCTTTTCGGTCGCAAGGCAGGCGCCCATGGGGAAGCCCGAGCCGATGCCCTTGGCGACCGCCATAATGTCCGGGGCGATGCCCGCCCATTCATGGGCGAACAGCCGGCCGGTCCGGCCGAAGCCGCACTGAACCTCGTCCAGGAACAGAAGCAGGCCATGCTGATCGCAGAGCTTGCGCAGGCCGCGCAGATAGTCGAGCGCCGCGGGCCGCATGCCGCCTTCGCCCTGCACCGGCTCGATCAGGATCGCCGCGGTTTCCTCCGTCACCGCCGCCTCGGCGGCCGCAAGGTCGCCGAAGGGCACGTGATCGAACCCGTCGACCACCGGATCATAGCCGTCCAGGTACTTCTTGTTACCGGCGGCGGCGAGCGTCGCCAGCGTGCGGCCGTGAAAGGCGCCCTGGACGGTGATGATGCGATAGCGGCCGGGCTGGTCCGACAGATCGAAATAGCGCCGCACCATCTTGATGCCGCACTCGATCGCCTCGGCGCCCGAATTGGAGAAGAACACGGTGTCGGCGAAGGTGGCGGCCACCAGCCGTTCCGCAGCCTTTTCCTGGCCCGGGCTCTGATACAGGTTCGACACGTGCCAGAGCTTCCCCACCTGCTCCGTCAGCGCAGAGACCAGATGGGGGTGGGAATGCCCGAGGGCATTCACGGCGATGCCGCTGGCGAAATCGAGGAATCGTCGCCCGTCCGCCGTATACAGATACGCGCCTTCGCCCTTGTCGAACGTCAGATCGGTCCGCGCATAGGTCGGCATCACGGCCGGGATCATTGTCCCTCGCTCCTCGTGGCGGTTGGGTGTCCGCACCCGTCATAACGGCGACGGACACGCTGGAAAGGGGCGAGTATCCGGTGTGGAACCTGTGCTGTCAATCGCGCAGCACAGGCGGCAAGCGGCGGATTTCCTTGGTGTGCGCCTGCGGCCCGGTGTACCTTCGGAGGCGTATCCGACGGGTATGGATTCCCGTGACGGCGGCACCGCTCCCGTCGGAATTCAATGGCCCGCGTCCGCTCCGGACGTCAGATGACCACCCGGCAACGGGTCGGCCCGCGTACAGGCAGAACATGACCGTCACCAGCCGTGGTCTCATCGTCCTCGCCGAGGATCAGGACAGTCTCCGCAAGCTCTACCGAGACGTGCTGGAGGCGCATGGCTTTTCGGTTTTTACCGCCAATAACGGCGAGCAGGCCATCCAGCTGTGTACCTCGAACACGCCCAAACTGGTCGTGCTCGACATCATGATGCCGGGCATGGACGGCATCGAGGCCTGCGGGCGGATCCGCCGGATCCTGGGCTCAGCCGTGCCGATCATCTTCCTGTCCTCGCTCGACACGCGCGAAACCGTGCGGGCCTGCCTGGAAGCGGGCGGCGACGACTACATCATCAAGTCGGAAAGTCTTGCCAAGCTGGTGGAACGGGTGGAGTTCTGGACCCGCCCGAAAACACCCCATGCCCGCGAGCGTCGCCGCGAGGTGCTGACCAGCGCGCGCGACGCGCTGGCCAAGCCGCAGGCCGAGCTCGCCGCCCGGCAGTTGAAACTGGCCGAGGGCACACCGCCGACCATTCAGAACGACGACGTGCTGCTGAAGGTGAGCCGGATCGTCGCCCTCGCCCGCGCACTCGCCAGCCCGGATTTCGGCAACAGCCATGCCGATCAGGTTTTCATGCTGGGCTATCTCACCGGTTCGGTCGAGTTCTGGGCCCAGCGCATGCCCGAGGTGAAACGGCGCTTCGACGAATATCTCCGCGCGGCACTGCGCGATACCGGCATCGTCGACAAGGCCCAGGGCGACAAGCTGATTTCGGCGCTGGTCGAATATGTCAACGAGCGCACCTTCAAATCCGGTCGCACCGCCGGCCGCCGCGAAGCCGGCGAGGCCGAGAACGGCACCGGCCCGTTCGAGCCGCTGGCCCTGCGCGAATTCGAGGAAAGCCGTCGCGAGGCAGAAGGGCGCCGCGAGGCGGAAGGCCGGCGCTGAGGCCGGCCGTCACCCGTCATCCCGCCGCAGGCTCGCGGGTCGCATAGCGCTCCAGCGCCCGGCGCAGATCCGCCGGCACTTCTGCAGGGCGTCGGCTGTCGCGATCGATGGCGACACAGATGCTGTCGCTGTCGGCGATCAGCACGCCGCCGGCATAAAGCGCCTGCGGAATGGCGATCGAGCTGCGGCCGATGCGCTGAACCCCGGTCGCGATCATCACCAGCCCCGGATAGCGCAGCTCGGCCTTGTAGCCGATCCGAAGCTCGGCCTGGACCATCACCGTCGGGGCATCCTGATCATAGCGGGTGGCGAGACCGCAAAGATCGAACAGCCGGGTGCGCCCCAGCTCCAGCCAGCGGGCATAGACCGCGTTGTTCACATGCCCCAGCATATCGGTCTCGCCGAAGCGGATACGCTCGGGGATCCAGAGCCGGAAGCGACCGGCACCGGGGCCGATGGCTGCCGGATCGGTCGGCGGCGGCACGGTATCGATCAGCAGGTCATCGGCCGTATAGGGCGGCAGGGTCTCGGACGTGGTCATGGCGATGGCGGCCTTCGGGGCAGGCCGGCGACAGATTCGCGCCGGAATTGATCCATGCCCCAAAGACTATCGCTTACCGATCCGGGCGGCCAGCCCGCATCACAATCCGGCGCCGCCAGGGTCCGGCGGTCAAGGGGCCTATTGCGGCGAGCGCTTGGCCAGGATGCGCTGCAGGGTCCGGCGATGCATGTTCAGCCGCCGGGCGGTCTCGGAGACGTTGCGGTCGCACTGCTCGAACACCCGCTGGATATGCTCCCACCGCACGCGATCGGCCGACATCGGATGCTCGGGCGGCGGCGGCAGAACCCCCGACCGCGACAGCAGCGCCCGCTCCAGATCGTCCGGATCGGCGGGTTTGGCCAGATAGTCGAGCGCACCGGCCTTCACCGCCGCCACCGCGGTCGCGATGTTGCCATAGCCGGTCAGCATCACGATCCGGGCGTCCTCGCGCCGGTCCCGCAGGGCGGGCACCAGATCCAGGCCGCTGCCATCGTCCAGGCGCATGTCGAGCACGGCAAAGGCGGGCCGCAGGCTGGTGAGCAGGTCGCGCGCCTCGGCGACCGAGCCGGCGGCATGGACATCGAAACCGCGGCGCTCCATCGCCCGGGCCAGGCGTTGCCGGAACGGCGCATCGTCATCCAGGATCATCAGCACGCGGTCTTCGGGGGCTGCGGCGGCGAGATCGATCAGATCGGCATCTTCCGCATCGACATGTGGCGGCGTGGACATGGGACGGCATTTCCTCTTGCGATACGGACCCGCAGCAGCGGCAGGCTGCATTCAGAACGACACCGGTCTGGCGGCACCCTTGCCGCCGCCCGCCAGGGCAGAACGCGACCAGCGCAGGCTGACCACGGCTCCGCCCTCGGGCCGGTTGGCGAAACGGACATCGGCGCCGGTGCGGGCCAGCAGGGTCTTGGCGATGAACACGCCGAGCCCCATGCGCCCCGCCTCGCGGCGGGTGGACATGTAGGGCTCGCCGATCCAGGGCAGCAGATCCGCCGGGAAGCCCGGGCCGTCGTCGCGCACCTCGATCGTGATATAGCGCGGATCCCAGCCCAGCCAAAGCGTTACCCGGCCGGCGGCGAACTGAGAGGCGTTCTCGACCAGATTGCCCAGGCCGTGGAGCAGTTCGGGCACGGGCGCCGCATCGGGCATCTGCGCACGATCGGATCCGGGGTCGATCTCGACCACGATCTCGGGGCCGGAACTGCGCCGATAGGGTGCTGCCGCACTCTCCAGCAGTTCCGGCAGGCCCAGGCGCTTGAAGGCGGGGCTCGCCTGTTCGGGGGCACGCGCCAGCCGGGCCAGGATCTCGCGACAGCGGGCGCTTTCCGAAACCAGCAGCGCCAGATCCTCGGCCTGCGGACCGTCGGGGCCCAGATCGCGCTCCAGTTCGCGGGCGACGATGGCGATGGTGCCGAGCGGCGTGCCGAGTTCATGGGCCGCCGCCGCCGCAAGCGCCCCCACCGCCGAAAGCTGCTGCTCCCGCGACAGGGCGATCTGGGTGGCGGAAAGCGCATCCGACATCCGCCGGGCCTCGGCCGCGACCCGGGCGGCATAGACGGTCAGGAACAGCAGGCTCAGGACCAGTGCCGCCCAGACCCCGGCGACATAGAGCGGCGGCAGGGCGAGAGGTCCGCCCTCGCCGTCCCAGGGCAGCGGATGATGCCAGACCGCCAGCATGGTCACCGCAATCAGCGACATGCCGGCCAGCACCACAGTGGAGCGCACCGACAGGATGGTCGCACTGATCGTGGCCGGGGCCAGCACCAGCACCGAGAAGGGATTGGCCAGACCGCCGGTGAGCTGCAGCAGCACCGCCAGCTGACAGACGTCGAAGGCCAGGAACAGTGCCGCCTGGCCGTCGGTCAGCCGGGCATTGGCCGGCCGCGCCAGGGTGGTGGCAAGGTTGAGCAGGGCCGAGGCCCCCACCGCGGCCACGCATTCCAGCAAAGGCAGCGGGAAGCGGAGCCCCTGCGACACCAGCATGATCGCCGCCAGCTGCCCGGCGATCGCCAGCCAGCGGATGGTGACCAGGGTATGGGCACGCACCCGCCCGCCATCGGGGGATCCCATGCCCGGCGGCAGGCTGCCGGCCGGCGGAAGCGTGGGGCCGGCCGCACTCATTCCGGCACCTCGACCCTGAGATAGAGGTGGTAGCGCCCGGGTGCCACGCCCTCGGGCAGGTCGATCGGCCGGAGCCTTGGATCGTCGAGCGGCTGATCGGCCGCCACCACCGCACCGGGCGCCAGCAGGACCGGCAGCGCCGCCGCCACCCGGGCGGCGTTCCGGGCCGTCGCCTCGGCATCGCCACTGCCGATATCGGCATGGGCGAGGGCGGCGGGCGCCGGGATGCGTTCGGCCGCGCGGGGCAGGGTCTCTGCCAGATCCCCCGAAATCAGATGGGCGTCGTCGGGGATGCAATCCGGATGGGCCGCGACCTTGCGCTCGAACACGAAGATTTCCCGGTCGGGCAGGATGCTGCGCAGATGGTCGTAGGTGCGGCCATTGCCGAGCCCCAGCTCCAGCACCGGCCCGTCGAGATCGCGGATGATCTCCGCGGCACGATCCAGGCAGGCACGCTGGGCGGTCAGGCGGCGAATGAAACTGTCGAGACGGCTCACGGATGGCTCCAGTTCAGGCGGACGGGGCCCGGGTCGCCGGCCGTCGCGCTTGACCCCCGGCCGGCACCGGACCACCTTCGATCGAACAGCCCGCAGGCCCGACAGGGTTTGCACCCTTTCCTGAGCCCCACCGGCCGAACGGCGTATCCATGACCGAGATCGTCCTTGCCGTCGAGCACCTGCGCAAGACCTACGGCACCGTCGAAGCGGTCGCCGGCCTCGATTTCACCGTCCGGCGTGGCGAAACCGTTGCACTTCTCGGCGGAAACGGCGCCGGGAAGACGACGGCGATGTCGATGATCCTGGGGGTTGTGATCCCGACCGCCGGCCGGATCCGGCTGTTCGGCGAGGATATGACCCGCGATCGCAAGCGGGCCCTGCCGCGGATGAATTTCTCCTCGCCCTATGTCGACCTGCCCCACCGGCTGACCGTGCGCCAGAATCTGGATGTCTATGCCCGGCTTTACGGCATTGCCCATCCGGCGCGACGGGTGCGCGAGATCTCGGCCGCCTTCGACCTCGACGCCCTGCTCGACCGCCCGACCGGGCGGCTCTCGGCCGGGCAGAAAACCCGGGTTTCCCTCGCCAAGGCGATGCTCAACCGGCCGGAGCTGCTGTTGCTCGACGAGCCGACCGCCTCGCTCGACCCCGATACCGGCGACCGGCTGCGCGGGCTGCTGGAACGGTTCCGCGAGCTGTCGGGCGCCGCCATTCTGCTCGCCTCGCACAATATGGGCGAGGTGGAGCGGCTGGCCCATCGGGTGCTGATGATGCGCACCGGCCGGGTGGTCGACGACGGCACGCCCGCGGAGCTCCTGACCCGCTACGGCCGTGCCAGCCTGGAAGACGTCTTCCTCGACGTCGCCCGGTCGCCCGAGATGCAGCCTGCGGAGGGGGCATGAACCACGAACGGATGATGCCGCCCACCGCCGCGATGGAGGCGGCGTTGAGCGAGGCGCCCGAGCGGCTCACCGGGACCGCCGCTTCCCTGCAGCGCATCCAGGCGCTGGTGCTGCGCCATCTGCGCCTGCTGTTCAGTTCCTGGGCCCGGCTGGTCGAGATCGTCTACTGGCCGACGATGCAGATGCTGCTCTGGGGCTTCATCACCGTCTTCCTCACCACGCGCACCGACTGGCTGGCCCAGGCCGCCGGCACCCTGCTTTCGGGCCTGCTGCTCTGGGAGGTGCTCTACCGCTCGCAGCTGGGCGTCAACCTCGCCCTGCTCGAAGAAATCTGGGCCCGCAACCTCGCCACCCTCTTCGTCAGCCCGCTCCGCCCCTGGGAGATGATCGCCGCCATGCTGACGGTCGCGGGCATAAGGGTCGCGATCGGCACGGGGGCCGCGGCGGCGCTGGCCTGGCCGCTCTACCATTACGACATCTTCACCCTCGGCTGGTCCCTGCTGCCCTTCCTGGCGGCGCTGATGATCATGGGCTGGTCGATCGGGCTGATGGTGGCCAGCCTGCTGCTCCGGGTCGGGCTCGGTGCCGAGGGGCTGGCCTGGGCGGCGATCTTCGTGCTGCAGCCGATCTCGGGCATCTATTACCCGATCGAGGTGCTGCCCGGCTGGCTGCAGCCGGTCGCCTGGGTCCTGCCCTCGGCGCATATCTTCGAAGGCATGCGTCAGGTGCTGATCGACGGCACCATTCCCTGGCGCCATCTTGCCTGGGCCTTCGCGCTGGACGGCGTGCTGGTCGTGATGGCGGCGGTGGCCTTCACCCGCGCGACCCGCGCCGCCCGCCGCGACGGCCGCCTGCTCGCCTCCGGAGAGTGACCCGGAGAGCCGCCCGGCCGGCGCCGGCCCCTCTGCATACCGCTGCGGCAGGATGTCCACTCGTCGACATGCCATCAAAAGATGTTGCGGTGCGCCGGAAAAGATGCAGCAATTATGACGCTCAGGCTGCACTCACAGTCGTCGCAACGACGTTGGGGATTCTGGTGTGAGGACATCCTGAGAAGGGGGCAAGACCAGGGAAGCCAGGGGAGGCTGTTCCTATGAAGAGCATATTCCGGAACATCGGGGCCGGTGGTGTATTTCTGGCGGGCATCTGCATCGCCGCAAGTCAACCGGCACTCGCCCGGGATCTGACCGTGGTTTCCTGGGGTGGAAACTATCAGGACGCGCAGCGCGAGATCTATTTCAAGCCCTTCGCCGCCAAGACCGGCAAGCCCTTGCTGGACGAATCGTGGGATGGCGGCTATGGCGTGCTGCAGGCAAAGGTGAAGGCCGGCGCGCCCAACTGGGACGTGGTTCAGGTCGAGGCCGAGGAGCTGGCGCTGGGCTGCGCCGACGGGCTTTACGAGACCATCGACTGGGCGAAACTCGGCGGCAAGGACAAGTTCCTGGCCCAGTCGGGCAGCGATTGCGGCGTGGGCGCCATCGTCTGGAGCACCGCCATCGCCTATGACGGCGCGAAGCTCGCCGACGGCCCCAAGACCTGGGCCGATTTCTGGAATGTCGAGAAGTTCCCGGGCAAGCGGGGCCTGCGCAAGGGCGCCAAGTATACGCTCGAATTCGCCCTGCTCGCCGACGGCGTGCCGAAGGACGAGATCTACGATGTGCTCGGCACGCCCGAAGGGGTGGACCGCGCCTTCAAGAAGCTGGATGAACTTTCGCCCAACCTGGTCTGGTGGGAAGCCGGCGCCCAGCCGCTGCAGCTGCTCGCCTCGGGCGAGGTGGCGATGACGACGGCCTATAACGGGCGCATCACCGCCATCAACAAGGCCGAAGGCAAGCAGTTCAAGGTGGTCTGGCCGGGCAGCATCTATGCCATCGACAGCTGGGTGGTTCTGAAGGGTGCCGAAAACGCGGCAGCCGGCCAGGACTTCATCGCCTTCGCAAGCGCGCCCGAGAACATGATCAAGCTGCCGGCGACGATTGCCTATGGTCTGCCGAACAAGGAAGCGGCCGCCATGGTCGATCCCAAATACGCAGCCGACCTGCCGACGGCGCCGGCCAATATCGCCGATGCCATCCCGCTCGACGTCGATTTCTGGATCGACAATTCCGAGGAACTGACCCGGCGCTTCAACGCCTGGCTGGCGCGCTGAGCCCGCGACCGGCGCGAGGGGCGGGTGGCGACATCCGCCCGGCGCGGCATCGTTCCCCCGCACGATCCTTCGCCCGCCTCAGCGCCGACCCGGTCAGAGCTGGAGGACGCTGTTGGAAAACGTTCGCATCCGCTTCGACGGCATCAGCAAGTCGTACGGAGCCCTGACGGTCGTCAACGACCTGACCCTCGATATTGCCGAGGGAGAATTCGTCAGCCTGCTCGGGCCATCCGGCTCGGGCAAGACCACCCTGCTCATGATGCTGGCCGGCTTCGAAAACCCCACGGCCGGCACCATCCTGCTCGACGGCCAGCCGATCAACGACCTGCCGCCCCATCGCCGCAATATGGGCGTGGTGTTCCAGAGCTATGCCCTGTTCCCCCATATGACCGTGGGCGAGAACATCGCCTTTCCGCTGCAGATGCGCGGCACCGGCCGCGCCGAGATCGCCGAGCGGGTGGCGCGGGTGCTCGACATGGTCCAGCTCTCGGCGCTGGCCGATCGCAGGCCGTCGCAGCTGTCCGGGGGCCAGCAGCAGCGTGTGGCGCTTGCCCGCGCGCTCGTCTTCGAACCCCGGGTGGTGCTGATGGACGAGCCGCTGGGCGCCCTCGACAAGCAGCTGCGCGAACAGATGCAGCTCGACATCCGCGCCCTGCACAACCGGCTGGGGTTGACCATCGTCTTCGTGACCCACGACCAGTCCGAAGCCTTGACGATGTCCGACCGGATCGCGGTGTTCAACCACGGCCGGATCGAGCAGATCGGCTCCCCGCGCGAAATCTACGACGAACCCCGCACCCGCTTCGTGGCCGAGTTCATTGGCGAGACCAATCTCGCCGAGGGCCGGGTTGAAGACAGCGCCGGGGCCGAGGCCCGGATCGCTCTCGCCGCCGGCGGCCATGTCGTTGCCGCGGTCGCCGAACCGGTGGTCCCCGGCCAGGAGGTTCTGCTGTCGATCCGCCCTGAGCGGATCGAGCTGGCAGAGCGCCCGGGCGGCACCGGCAACAGCCTGGCGGCCCGAGTCGCCGACTGCATCTATCAGGGTGACCATCTGAGGGTGCAGCTGGACGGCGGGGCGCATGGCTTCACCGTCCGACTCGACCGCAAATCGCGCGAATGGGCGCCCGGAACCGAGGTCTTCGCCGAATTCCGCCCGGCCGACTGCCGGGTCATCGCCCCATGAGCGGCGGCGGATCGAAAGGCGCCGCGGCGCTGCTGCTGGCGCCGCTGCTGCTTTTCCTGGGCGTTTTCTTCCTGTGGCCGCTGGCCACGATGATGTCGCAGGCGGTGTCGGATCCGGCGGTGCTGCGCATTCTGCCCCGCACCGCCGAGGTCGCCGCCGACTGGGATCGTCAGTCGCCGCCGACGCCCGAGATGAAGGCGGCCATCGTCGAGGATCTGAAGGCGGCGACCGACACCCAGGCGGTCGGCGACATGGTCCGCCGGCTGAACAGCGCCCAGTCGGGCTTCCGCACCCTGATGTCGAAGACGATCCGGGCGATCGAGGATGGCGACATGCCGGCCGACCTGGCCGAGGTCGACCGCCGATGGGATCAACCCCGCTACTGGCAGGCGATCGCCGGCGCGCTTTCCCCCTATACGGATCGTCACCTGCTCGCCGCCGTCGATCTGAAGCGCGACGCCGCGGGCGAAGTGGTGTCGATGGCCGACGAGGCTTCGGCCAACCGGGTGATCATGCTGCGCACCTTCTGGATCGCCGCCCTGGTGACCATCGCCTGCGCCCTGATCGGCTTTCCCTATGCCATGCTGATCGCGGCGGCCGAGGGCTGGAAGCGCAATCTGCTGCTCGCCGCCGTGCTGCTGCCGCTCTGGACCTCTCTGCTGGTGCGCACCGCGGCCTGGTTCGTGATCCTGCAGGAAAAGGGGCTGATCAACGATCTGCTGCTCGGCCTCGGCATCGTCGGGGCGCCGGTGCCGATGATCTTCAACCGCCTGGGCGTGGTGATCGCCATGACCCACGTCCTGCTGCCCTTCATGGTGCTGCCGATCTACAGCGTGCTGATCGCCATCCCCAGAAATCTGGTGCCGGCCGCAGCCTCTCTGGGTGCCAACCCGCTCCGGGCCTTCCTGCGCGTGGTGTTCCCGCTCGCCTTCCGCGGCCTCGCCTCGGGCGCGCTGCTCGTGTTCATGACGGCGATCGGCTACTACATCACCCCGGCCCTGATCGGCGGCCCCGGCGACCAGATGATCAGCTCGGTCATCGCCTTCTATGCCACGGGTTCGGCCAATTGGGGCATGGCCGGCGCGCTCGGCCTGGTGCTGCTGGTGGTCACCCTGCTGCTCTATGCGGTCTATGGCCGGCTTTCGGCCGACCCTGCCACGGGAAGGAGCTGACAGCCCATGCCCAAGGCATTCAAACTGCTCTATGCGCTTGCGGTGGTGATCTTCCTGGTGGCGCCGCTTGTAGCGATCCTGCCGCTCGCCTTCACCTCCAGCGTCTTCCTGACCTATCCGATCCCGGAATTCTCCACCCGCTGGTTCGAGGAACTGGCGACGGCGGCGGTCTGGCAGCGCTCCATCGTGAACAGCCTGATCATCGGCACAGGGGCGACCCTGCTGGCCACGGTGCTCGGCACCGCCGCCTCGCTCGGTCTGCGCAACCGCCGCCTGCCCTTCGCCGGCATCGCCCGGACGCTGTTCCTGCTGCCCATGGTCGTGCCTGCCGTGGTGCTGGGGGTCGGCATGCAGGTGCTGTTCGTCCGGCTCGGCATCGCCAGCAGCTATCTGGGCGTCATCGTCGCCCATGCGGTGGTGGCGATCCCCTTCGTGGTGGTCAGCGTCACCGGTGCGCTCGCCGGCATCGACCGGCGGGTCGAACTCGCCGCTCTCAGCCTGGGCGCCTCGCCGGTCACCGTCTTCCGGCGGGTGACCCTGCCGCTGGCCATGCCCGGGGTTGCCTCGGGTGCGGTGCTGGCCTTCGCCACCTCGCTCGACGAGGTGGTCCTCACCCTGTTCGTCGCCGGCCCCAATCAGCGCACCCTCGCCCGGCAGATGTTCTCGACCATCCGAGAGAACATCAGCCCGGCGATCGCCGCCGCGGCCTTCGTCTTCATCGTCGGCACGATCCTGGTCGCCCTGGCCATGGCGGCGATGAAGCGGCGGGGCAAAAGCCCGGCGACATCCTGACGATCCGGCATCCGCCGCGGCGGCCTCCCCCGACGCCGCCGCGGCGGAACCCGGCCCGGTCTCAGCCGGTGACGAGACCGTAGTAGAAGTCGTGGAGCTTGGTCCACATCTTCGACCCCGTCTCGACCACCTGCCGGCCGCGCCATTCGAAGTTCGGCGCCTCGTGGGCGTATTTCACGATCAGATCCTTGGCGTGCGACGAATGCTCGATATCGGCTTCACCATGAACGGTGAACCATTCGAGCGCACGATCATCCAGCTGGAACCCGGATTTGAGCGCCCGATACATTTTCATCGCGCTTTCCGAGGTCTGGCTTTCGTTCACATAGATCGCCAGGATGCCATAGACGAAATGATTGTTCCGGCAGTGGCCGACCAGATAGGTCACGAAATCCCAGACTTCCGGCGCCACCGGGGTCTCCCGGATCTCGGCCTCGGTCGCCCCGAGCGCCAGCGCGAAACGCTTCATCAGGTTGTAATGGCTGTCCGACCCATCGGCGATCGCGGTTTCCTCGGCGATCAGCTGCTCCATTTCGAAGGCGCGGACGTCCTCGTGCCAGCTGTTGGCGTGAATGCCGCTGTAGCAGCTGTTCTGCAGATAGACCTGATGATACTTCTGGATCGCCCAGCGCTTCATCTGTTCGCGCGTCACCCGGCCCGCCTCGATCTCCTTCACGAAGGAGTGGCGTGAATACTTGTTGGCCTGGATGATCCGGTCGAACTCCTCAAAATATTCCGACATGCGTCATCGTCCTTCCGAAAGCCCGCCGCGGGCGGGCCGACTTGTCCATGTCCCTGGAAACTGCATCCCGTGTCGCCGTCGCACGACCGACGTCAGAGGCCGGCCCGACCTCAGAGGCCGGTTCGCGATCTGAAGGCGTCGAGGCTGGCCGCGATGTACTCGTGGTTCACGCCCTTGCGGCGGAAGGTGAAGTTGGTCAGGTTGACGATGCTGGTCGCCAGTTTCTGGTCGTTGAGATACTTGGCGTCACCTTTCTCGTGCCAGAAATCCACACCCTCCAGAACCTGCGGCTGGACGTCGGCGAAGGTATAGCGATTACCCGTGGACGAGATGTTGCCCGAGGATCCGACCAGCAGGATGTCTTCGGCCAGCGCCTTCTCGACCAGCTGTTCGATGAACGCGCCGGTCCGGATGAAGGTCGCGACCGTGCCGTTCTCGCTGCACTGCCGACGGACATGAGGCGTCAGCTTTGCAAACAGCCGGCTGTCGGGGTTGAGCCGGTTGATCACCGCCAGCGTCGTCATCTCCGACACCTCGGCGATCCAGTCCAGCAGCCGGGGATCCTCCATGATCACCAGGTCGCGCAGCACATCGATGCTGCCGATGGTGATGCAGGGGTTGGTCAGCGGCCGTCCCTTCACCTCGTACATCCGGCGGATCGACCGTTCGGTATGGCCGATCAGCCCGTAACCGATATTGGCTTTGAGCAGGGTCAGGCCGCCGCCGCGGATGACCCCCAGCACATGATCCACCTCGGCATCGTCGACGACCTCGTCATCGGGTACGCCAAGCGCTACTTCCATCGTCCTCATGCCCCCTGACTGACGTGGGCGACAGGGCCTGCCACCGCATCCCCGGCCGAAAGCCGGCGGTGGAGCGCGACCAGCTCGGCCGTGTCGTTGAACCGTTCGGGATCGGCGCTGCGCATCACCGCCTGATAGACGGCCTCCAGCCCTGCCGGATCCAGATTGATCCCGGCCTCGGTCAGCCGGGCGCGCAGCACTGCACGCCCCGAATGGCGACCGATCAGGATCCGCCGCTCGCGGCCGAAATCCGCCGGGTCGAGATATTCGTAAGTGATCGGGTGATTAAGCAGCCCGTGCTGATGCAGCCCGGCAGCCGTTCCGAACACATAGTCGCCGAGCAGCGCCTTGTTGCGCCCCAGATCGACCGAAAGCCTTTCCGCGATCGTCATGCCCGTACGGACCAGGGCCGCGAGATCGATGGCGTGATCCAGTCGGACGTGATCCGGGCGATAGCGGATGGCGGTCGCGACCTCCTCGATCGGCACCAGACCGGCGCGCTCCCCCAAGCCGCCGATGGCGCCCAGCACCCCATCGGCGCCGGCGGCAAGCCCGGCCAGCGCATTCGCGGTGGCAAGGCCCAGATCGTCGGCCGGTGCCACGATCACCGGGATCGCGGGGCCGGTGATCGCCCGCAGCATGCCGATCGTGGCCGCCGTCTCGGCCGGCAGCATCCGGCCGGTGGTATCGGCAAGGATCAGTCCCCGGGCGCCGGCCGCAAGGGCGGCATGAACCAGGCTCCGCAGCATTTCGGGAGCGGCTGCAGCAATCGCCGCAAGCTCTACCCAGACGGGTGCCCGGGGTGCCAGACGGATGATCGCACCGGTCAGCAGCGCCACCGGATCCGCACCCTCGGCCAGACGCGGGTCGGTGCCGCATTCCAGCACGACCTCGATCGGTGGCCCGTTTTCCGTCGGCCCGCCCCGGCCCAGCAGATCCGCCAGGACCGGCGCATCCGCAAGCGCGGCGCAGACCATGCGGGTCAGTTGCCGACAGCGTGCGCGACTGGCCTCCAGCAGCGCCAGATCGGCGGGCCGGGCTGCCGGATAACCGATCAGCGCCGCATCGATGCCCAGATCGTCGAGGGCCAGCAGGATGTCCAGCCGCTCCGCCGTCGGTGCCGTGGCACCGCGGCCGTCGGCAAGAGAGGCGTCAACCAGTCTGGCTGTCCGAAACCCGCTGGCCGCGACGGTCGGAAGATCATGATGCATCGGACATGCTCCCTTCGAAGGAACAGGTCGCGTGCCGTCAGGGCTGATCCTCACACCGGATTGCGGGCAATGGATCACCCACGGCGCATGGCGGCGACTGCCGCTCAGCACTTCACATCCGGTCTGCGTCTTCACGCCGACAGGTCCTGGCCCTGCCGGCCCCCCGTTCGCGACTGCCCCGCTTCGCAGACAAAGCCGGCTTGCCCGCCGCATCGCCTGCGCCACTTGCCCTGGTTCCGTCGCCTGCCGCCGTCTCTTCCGGCGCGATCTCGCCCGACTTTGTGCCGGTGCGATGCTGCTGACGATCGTTCCCACCGATGACTATCCTGACGGATTATCTACCGTCAGTTGGAAGACCCTAAAACATCGCTATCTAACCGGCAACCCGTTTTCTCAACCTCCACGAGCAATTCATCCCCGCAAGTATCATGAAACGAGACATTTGCCGCCGAAAGCCGGAAGGATCGCGGCTCCGGCGATTATTTCTGGTGGAATAGATCGCAAAAATTGACAAGCCGGTTTGCGGTGCTCATTTTTGGCTAGGACGGGGCGGCCAATATCACGCAATGGTGGATCGCCCGAAATCGTCTCGCAGAATGAGACATTTGCCATTTCAGGCAGGCAGCACGGCGGAGCAGCCCGATGACCTATCAGTCCGTTCCGAACCGGCGTGGCGCTTTCGCGTCGGCCGAGAAGAAACACCCCTTCATCGATGCCGATTCTCATATCGAGGATCATGACGGCATCTTCGATCATCTGGACCGCGCCTACTGGCACCGGCGGCCCAAGATCGTCCATATCGGCGACATGATCGCCCATCGGACCCAGCGCAACTATGCCTGGCTGATCGACGGCGAGATGCGGCCCAAGATGCAGGGCTATCAGGCGTCCTGTCATGCCAGCCCGATCGTCACCGACTATGCGAAGCTGAAGCCGGTCAGCACCGCCATCCAGGGCATTCTCGACGTCGACGCCTATTGCGCGAAGATGGACGAGATCCAGCTGGACGTGGCGACGATCTACTCGACCCTTTTCCTCCAGCCGCTGACCCGCGATCCGCTGTTCGAGGCGGCACTGATGCGGTCGTACAACAGCTGGATGGCCGAAACCTGCGCCAAGAAGCCGACCCGGCTGAAATGGGCAGCCCTTCTGCCGATGCGCCTGCCCGATCAGGCGGTGAAGGAAGTGCATCGTGCCAAGGCGCTGGGGGCGACCTCGCTGATGGTGCTGGGCACGGTCGGATCGGTTCTGCTGCATGATCGCCGGTTCGATCCGGTCTGGGCGGCGGCGGAAGAGGTCGGCCTGCCGATCTGCGTCCATGTCGGCTGGGCCCATGACGGCATCGGCGAAGGCCTCGACAGCCCGGCCGCAGCCTTCATCCTGAATTTCGAGATGACCATCGTCTTCGGCTTCTTCAGCTTCCTGGGCGGCGGCATTCTCGATCGCTTCAAGTCGCTGAAGGTCGGCTTCCTGGAAGGTGGCGCCAGCTGGTTCCCCACCGTGCTCGACCGGATGGACAAGTGGCGGGTGACGCCCGCGGCCGAGGTCTGGCCGGCGGAAAAGGCCCCGATCGACTATCTGCGCGAGCGTGAGATCTACTTCACCGTCGAGGGTGACGAGGCCAACCTGCCGGCCTTCGTCGATCTGATCGGCGCCGATCGCATTCTGGGGGCCGCGGACTTCCCGCACACCCATTATGCCGGCGGCAAGCTGGGTGAAGCCTTCGGCTCGATCCGCGAGCGCGACGACGTGCCCGATGCGCACAAGGATCTGATCTTCGGCCCCAATGCGATGCGCTTCTATGGGCTGAAGCCCGAAGATGTGCATTTCTCGAAGCCGACCCAGACCGCGCAGGGCTGATCCCGGCCAGGCAGGCCTTGTCGAAAGACGCCGGGGCGGTCACCATCCGGTGACCGCCCATGGCATTTCCAGAACAGGCCCGCCCCAGGCATGAACTACGCCCACGACTTCCACGCCGGCAATTTTGCCGACATCGTCAAGCACGCGGCGCTGGCCGCCACGGTCGCCCATCTGGCCCGCAAGTCGAAGCCCTTCGTGGTGATCGATACCCATGCCGGTTCAGGGCTCTACGACCTGGAGGCCCCCGAAAGCCTGCGCAGCGGCGAGGCCCGCGGCGGCATCTTCCGCATCCCCGACCGACCGGCCCCGGACGAACCGGCCCTGCTTGCCGGGCTGCGCCGGGCGCTGGATGCGGTGGATGACGGTCGCGGTGCCGTGGGCACACGCCGGCGCTATCCCGGCTCTCCCCTCATTGCCGCCCTTGCCATGCGTCCGGGCGACCGGCTGATCGCAGCCGAGACCGTCGATCCGGTGCGTGCACGGCTGGAACGGGTGCTGGGCGCCCGCGCCCCGCGCCCGGGCCCGCGGATCGAAGTGCTGCGCCACGACGGCTACGGCGTGCTGAAAGCCTGCCTGCCGCCGGGGGAACGGCGCGGCCTCGCCATCATCGACCCGCCTTTCGAAGAGGTGGACGAGTTCGATCGTCTGGCCCGCGCCATGGAGGCCGCGATCGAACGCTGGGCCAGCGGCAGCTATCTGATCTGGTACCCGGTGAAGCGGGCCGAGGCCGCCGAAGATCTGGCACGGAGGATCGGCCGCGCCCTGCCGCCCCATGTGGAAGGCCTGCGCGCCGAATTATCGATCCTGCCCCCCGGCAGCACCTCGGACGGGATGACCACCACCGGGCTGATCGCGGTCAACCCCGCCTGGCCGGTGGAAGAGGGCATGGCCGATCTGCTGGACTGGTGCGCCCGCAGGCTGGCGGCAGATCCGAAGCGCCCCGGCCACTGGCGCGTGAGCGCTCTGCCGCGCGACTGACCGGCCACCAAAAAGGTCGTCATAAAAAAGGTCGCCATAAACAGACGGCCGGCCGCCCCGAGGGGCGACCGGCCGTTCTGCATCGAGGCGCCAGAGGTCGTCAGGACGCCTTGGGCATCTCGCCGACATAGGTCGATTCGGGCCGGATCAGGCGGTTCTTGTCGGCCTGTTCCAGGATATGCGCCGACCAGCCGGCCATGCGCGCCAGCCCGAAGGTCGGGGTATAAAGGTCGGTCGGGATGCGCACGCCGCGCAGCACCGCCGCCGCCCAGAACTCGACATTCGGATAGAGATTGCGGCCGGGCTTGTATTCCGACAGCAGCCGGACCGCGGTCTCCTCGACATGGACCGAGAGGTCGAACCAGGGATCTTCGCCGGCAAAGCTGTCCGACACCTGGCGGAGTGCCACGGCGCGCGGATCCATGGTCTTGTAGACCCGGTGGCCGAAGCCCATCAGACGCTCGCCGGCCTCGATCTGCTGGCGCAGCCAGGGCTCGGCATTCTCCTTGGTGCCGATCTCCTCGAGCATCGTGTCGACTTCCGAGGGCGCGCCGCCATGAAGCGGGCCCTTCAGCGCGCCGATCGCACCGGTGATCGCCGACGCGATGTCCGAACGGGTCGAGGTGATCACCCGGCCGGTGAAGGTCGAGGCATTGAGCCCGTGCTCCGCGGTCAGGATGATATAGGCGTCGAGCGCGCGGGTGTGGACGCGGGTCGGCTTCTCGCCATGGAGCATATAGAGATAGTTCTCGGCATGGCCGAGGCTCTCATCCGGCTCGATCGGATCGCGGCCGGTGTTCAGCGCATTGCGATAGGCGATGATCGTCGGCGCCTTGGCGAGGATCTCCGAGGCCTGCTCGAAAGTGGGGGGCCAGGCGAAGCTGCGATCGCCGATCGCCGAGGTCGCCGTGCGCAGCACGCTCATGGTGTCGGTCTCGGGCGGCAGCGCCCGGATGATCGTCTTCAGATAGTCGGGAAGCTTGCGGCGGGCCGCCAGTTCGGCGCGGAAGGCCTCGCTCTCGCGTTCGTCAGGCAGGTGGCCGCGCCACAGCAGGTGAACCACATCTTCGTAGGTGCGGGAGATCGCGAGATCCTTGGCCCAGTTCCCGCGATAGACCAGATAGCCGTTCTTGCCGTCGACAAGCGACAGATCCGTCTCGGCGACGACAATCCCTTCGAGACCTGCATTGATCGTCACGCTCAAATCCTCTCCAGCTACGGGGCGCGCTCCGTCGGCGGAGTCCCTCGCTGCCGGCGCCGCCCGCTGGGGCGGACGTCGGATTTCCGGGGGGCCCCTGCGTCCGGGCCTCAACATGTGGGGGAGATATAACTCCGCAGGCAGCGGTCCGTCAATTTATTCGCGATTATCGCGGGACAACATGTCACCATAGAATGACGGACACGCCCGGCACGCAACAACCTGTCTCAGGCGCGTCCGGACGGCCGCGGTCCCGCTTATATGTCACAACCCACTGTAATCCCGCTCTTATTTTCGGACGGACACGTCAGCACTGCTGACACTATTCTGGCATCAGAGCGGCGGATGTCATGCATGAGTATTCTTCAAGGCGAGACGTGAAATCCTGTCGGGTGAAATGTGTCTCACAAAGCGAGACTCTATGGCGATCCTGGCGATCGAGGCGTCCCTCTTGGCCGGCACCGCCCGACGGCCTATAAGCTGGCAGGTCTCCACGCGCTTTCGATCGGCATCGCCGCAATGTCCTTCCCCACCTCCGGCCCCGGCCGCGGTGCCGCCCCCAGCCGCGGTATCACCCTGGTTCTGATCGCGCTGACCGCTCTCGGGCCGCTCTCGACCGATCTCTATCTTCCCTCGCTGCCGGCGATGGGGCGGGATCTGGGCGCGGACGCCGCAACCGCGCAGCTGACCCTGACCGGCTATATGTGGGGGCTGGCCCTTGCCCAGCTGGTCTATGGCCCCGTCTCGGATGCGCTGGGCCGCCGGCCGGTGCTGATCGCCGGCATGACGGTGCAGGTGGTGGCTTCGGTTCTCTGTCTCTATTCCGCGACCATCGACCAGCTGGTCATGGCCCGGGTGCTGCAGGGGGCCGGCGCCTGTGCCGGGGCCGTGATCGGCCGCGCCCTGGTCCGCGATCTGTTTCCGCCCGAACGCGCAGGATCGATCTTCGCCTCCATCACCTCGGCAACCGCACTCGCCCCCATGGTGGCGCCGATGATCGGCGGTCAGATCGAGGTGCTGTTCGGCTGGCGCGGCAATTTCGCCGCCCTTGGTGTGATCGGCATCCTGCTGATCGCAAGCGCCGTCACCATCCTGCCGGAGCCGATCACCAATCGCGATCTCAGCCGGATCCGGCCGGTCGCGATCCTGAGAGCGATGGGCGAGTTGCTCCACGACCGCCGCTTCGTCGGTCTCGGCATCTGCACCTGTTCGGCCTTCGGTGCCCTTTTCGCCTGGGTGTCGAATTCCTCGGTGCTGCTGATTGAGGGCTACGGCATCCGGCCCGAACGTTTCGGTCTGTATTTCGGGCTGGCGGTCGCCGGCTATGTAGCGGGCGCCGGCATCGGCGGGCGGCTGGTCATGCGGCTCGGCTCGCTGCGCCTGCTGACCATCGGGCTCGGCCTGATGGCAACCGGCGGTCTGGTCATGCTGGCCCAGACATTGACCGGCACCGACACCGCCCTCGGTGTCACGGCCGGCGCCGCCTTCCTGCTTGCCGGTGCGGGCTTCGCCCTGCCCCAGGCCTTTACCGCGGCCATCCTGCCCTATCCCCATATGGCCGGCACCGCCAGTGCGCTGATCGGCAGCACCCAGATGACCACGGGCGGCATCGTCGCGGCGGCCACGGCGCCGCTTGCCGACGGCACGCCGATCCCGATCGCCGGCACCATCCTGGTGCTCGCCGCCATCGCGCTCACCGCCAACCGGCTGTTGGTCCACCGGCCCAACCGGCCGGTCTGAACCGCAGGCCGTCAGCGGTCGAAGCGCTCTCCGGGATAGGCCGGCGGATTGGACAGCCGCGAGGGCTGAGAGGGTGCCGGGCGCGCCGGCTGCTGCGCCGACGGCTGCCCGGGCCGGGCAGGGGCGGCGCTCTCCTCGCCGAACAGGCCGCGCAGCAGGCGCGAGAGCGGGTCATCCGACGGCGGCACCACCGGCGCCGGCGCCCTGATGTCCAGAACCGGCGGCGGCACCAGCATCATCCGGCCGCCCCCTTCCGACATCGCACGTGCCCAGATCTTGGCCGGCAACCGGCCGCCGGTCACGCCGCGCATCGGCGCATCATCGTCATTGCCGACCCAGACCCCCGCCGCGACCGCGCCGGTATAGCCGATGAACCAGGCATCGCGGTAATCCTGGGTCGTGCCGGTCTTGCCCGCGATCACGGCGCCGCGCAGCTGCGCGGCGCGGCCGGTGCCGGTCTCCACCGCCTTGACCAGCATGGCGTTGATCGCCTGAACCGTATGGGCAGAGAGCACCGGTTCGGCCGGTTCCGGCGCGGCGCGCTGATAGAGCACGGTTCCGTCGGCTGCCCGCACCTCCTCGATCGCCCAGGGCTGAACCGGGCGCCCCTGATTGGCTAGCGCCGCATAGGCCGCCGTCATCTCCAGCAGGTTCTCCGACCCCGTCCCCAGGGTCACGCTCGGAACCCTGGGCAGGTCGCCCGACAGGCCCAGACGGCGGGCGGTCGCGATCACCCGGTCGCGCCCGACCTCTTCCGCCACCCGCACGGTCGCGGTGTTCAGCGAGCGCACGGCCGCCTGGACCAGAGGCACTTCGCCCGCATAATCCGGCTCGAAATTCGCAGGCGACCAGCCATCCACCGTCACTGGCGCGTCCAGCACCAGGGTGTTCGGCTCCCAGCCCGCTTCCAGCGCCGCCAGAAAGGCGAACAGCTTGAAGGTCGATCCGGGCTGGCGCCAGGCCTGGGTCGCCCGGTTGAACTGGCTGGCACGATAGTCCCGGCCACCGACCATCGCGAGCACGCCGCCATCGGGCGCCACCGCCACAAAGGCCCCCTGGCCGGCCTTGAGTTTGGGCCCGTCGGCGGCCAGAACCTCGCTCACGGCCGATTCGGCCGCACTCTGCAACTCCGCATCCAGGCTGGTGCGGACCACGATGTCGCGGGTGGTGGGCTCCAGATGGGCCGAAAGCTGGTCCAGCACCCAATCGGCGAACCAGCGCCGGTTGGTGGCCCCCACCGTCGCCCGGGCCGAGGGGGCAAGCTTCGGCACCCGCACCTCTTTCGCCGCCTCCGGCGTCAGATAGCCGACATCGACCAGGTTCTGGACCACCGCCCTCATCCGCCGCTCGGCCCGCTCGGCCGCCGATGTCGGCGCATAGGCCGAGGGCGCCTGCAGAAGGCCCGCGAGCATCGCCGACTGGCCGACATCAAGCTCCTCGACCGGCTTGTCGAAATAGCGCCGTGCCGCCGCATCGATGCCATAGGCCCCGGCGCCGAAATAGGCGCGGTTCAGATAGCGGGCCAGGATCTCGTTCTTGTCGTAGACCGCTTCCAGGCGGAGCGCCATCACCGCTTCGCGCAGCTTGCGTTCGAAAGAGCGTTCCGGAGTCAGGAACAGCATCTTGGCCAGCTGCTGGGTGATGGTGCTGCCGCCCTGCACCACCCGGCCGGCCGAAAGATTGGCATAGACCGCGCGGCCGATGCCGAAGATGTCGATGCCGGGATGGTCGTAGAACCGCCGGTCTTCGGTCGACAGCACCGCCTCGACCAGGGCCGGCGGCAGATCATTGACCGTGATCTGGCGGCCGGTCAGCCGGCCATAGACGGCGATCGCGGTTCCGTCGCGGGCCAGCACGGTGATACCCGGCTCCGCCGCGGGCTTGTTCAGCTCGTCAAGCGAGGGCAGGTCCCGCAGCACCCAGGCGATATAGCCGGCGAAAATCAGGGCAACCACGCCGAGCGCAATGCCTGCCCGGCGCAACCAGCGCCGCGGCGGCCGGCTGCCGCCGTCACCGGATCCCCCCTTCCCTGTCCCACGACGCCCCGTACCACGACGCCCGCCACCGCCGCCACTGCCCGATGGCCCGGCTCCACCACCAGAGGTGCGGCGCTCGGCCATCAGGAACGGGCCATCCTCTCCCGGGGCCTCGACGGCAGCCGACGACAGCACGGGATCACGACGGACGGGAACTGAAGCTCGGCGCATGGACGGCGGGTCTCGGAACGGGACGGGAACAGGGGCACGGCATTTGCGGACACTACGTGGAACGGCCTGTTCCAGGTCGTGACCTTCATGCGACTTTGCCGGATCAGCCGGTGGACGCATACTCGACGTCGAACCCAGCCGGAGGACACCCCCATGAGCCAGGCCGCAACCGCGCCCATGCCCGCAATCTACATCCCCCATGGCGGCGGCCCCTGCTTCTTCATGGACTGGACGCCCCGCGACACCTGGGCCAGCATGGGCGATTTTCTGCGCGGGCTGATCCGGGGGCTGGCGGTGCGACCGCGGGCGATCCTGATGGTCTCCGCCCACTGGATGACCGACGATTTTGCCGTCACCGGTGCCGCGGCGCCGGAGCTGATCTACGACTATTACGGGTTTCCGCCACATACCTATCAGCTGCGCTATCCGGCGCCGGGCGATCCCGCGCTTGCCGGCCGGGTGGTCGACCTGCTGGGGGCAGCCGGCCTCGCCGCCCATGTCGACCCTGCGCGCGGCTTCGATCACGGCATGTTCATCCCGCTGCTGCTCGCGGCCCCCGATGCCGACCTGCCGGTGGTTCAGCTGTCGATCCGCAATGATCTGGATCCGGCCAGCCATCTCGCCGCCGGTGCCGCCCTTGCCGCCTTGCGTGACGAGGGCGTGCTGATCCTGGGCAGCGGCATGAGCTTCCACAACATGCGCGGCTATGGCGATCCCCGCTTCGGCCCGGTCTCCGACAGCTTCGACGCCTGGCTGACCGGTGCGGTGGAGGCGGCCCCCGCCACCCGCCATACGGCGCTGACAGAATGGGCGGATGCCCCGGCGGCACGGCTCTGCCACCCGCCCCGGGCGGAAGAGCACCTGATCCCGCTCATGGTCGCCGCGGGTGCAGCACCCGAAGGACGGGGCCGGAAGATCTTTTCCGACCGGGTGATGGAGACGACGGTTTCAGCGTTCCGGTTCGATTGACGCAGGTGAGCAGCTCCGCACCCGCGGCCCCGCCTCATTTGCGAATGAGATAACCGATCAACCCGGCTGCTGCGGCAGAAAGAACCGACATCGCCCACTTCTTCTCATCGACAGACGCAGCAACCGACGTCACCGTCAAAAAGCAAAAGACGATGATGAGAATGACGAAGCCTGCGGCCATCAAAAACAGGGTGACGTCCTTGAACAGACGCACCTGGCGCTCACCGGCCGCTTCGTCAGGAGAAATCTTCACGTCGAGCCTGTGCCCCGACGGAGGACGATCGAGATCAATCGTGTTCACAATCCGACGATCTCGGTCTCGACGCGCTCAGATCCGGGTTCAATGAGCCCGAGCTTCAATCCGCGCCGCTTGCCCTCCCGGGCCGCCAGATACAGCTGGAGCGCCTTCCGGAAAATTTCACTCCGGTCGGTCTCGCTCTCCCTTGCCGCCTGATCGATTTCGCGGCCGAGGTCGTCCGACAGGATCAGATTCAGTTTGACGCTCATCCCGACCTCCTTTGCCCGGATCACTCTGAAATATAGGAGCAATCCGGGCGAGGAGGCAATGGAGGCGAAGCAAGATACGGCGCTTTACACGTCCAGGTTGGAAACGTTCAGCGCGTTATCCTGAATGAAGTTGCGGCGCGGCTCGACCACATCGCCCATCAGGGTGGTGAAGATTTCATCCGCCTCGTCGGCATGATTGATGCGGACCTGAAGCAGGGTGCGGCTGTTGGGGTCCATGGTGGTCTCCCACAGCTGGTCGGCATTCATCTCACCCAGGCCCTTATAGCGCTGCACCTGAATGCCGCGGCGGCCGGCCTCCAGCACCGCCTCGAACAATTCGCGCGGGGCGACGACGCGCACTTCCCGGCCCTTGTCGAAGGCGATGGTGGCAACGCCGTCGAAGACCGGGCCGAGTTCGGCCAGATGCCGGCTGATCAGCCGCGCCTCGCCGCCGCGCGACAGGCTGGCATCGATGGCATAGCTTTCCTGCATGCCGCGCAGTTCGCGGCGCACCCGGATCCGCCGCACCTCGCCCGCCCGGCCGGCACCGGCCGAGGGGCCGATCTCGCCCTCCGCGGCACCGGTCTCGACCGCGAAGGACCAGCCGCGGTCATGCTCGTTCGCACGGGCATCCAGCCGGCTGACCAGGGCGGCACCGGCGCGTTCCGCCGCGGCCCTGTCGGCAAAGGCCGCCTCGGAAAGCGCACCGGCGAGGGCCGCTTCTTCCAGCAGCCAGAGCGGCGCGCGCCGTGCGATCGCCTTCAGCTGGTTGGCGACATCGCGTGAGCGCTCCACGATCACCCGCAGGTCGCCGCCGGCATGCTGGGCACCCGAAGCCAGGGTGAGAACGGTGTCCTCCAGCGCCTGGGCGATCAGGTGATTCTCAAGCTCCAGCTCGCCCTTCAGATACACCTCGCTCGACCCGCGCTTGATGCGATAGAGCGGCGGCTGGGCGATGAACAGATGGCCGCGTTTGATCAATTCGGGCATCTGGCGGTAGAAGAAGGTCAGCAGCAGGGTGCGGATATGGCTGCCGTCCACGTCCGCGTCGGTCATGATGATGATCTTGTGGTAGCGCAGCTTGTCGGGATCGAAATCGTCCCGGCCGATGCCGCAGCCGAGCGCCGAGATCAGCGTGCCGATTTCGGCCGAACTCAACATCTTGTCGAAGCGGGCGCGCTCCACGTTCAGGATCTTGCCGCGCAGCGGCAGGATCGCCTGATTGGCACGATTGCGGCCCTGCTTGGCGGAGCCGCCTGCCGAGTCACCCTCGACCAGGAAGATCTCGGACTTGGCGGGATCGCGCTCCTGACAATCGGCCAGCTTGCCGGGCAGGCTGGTGATGTCGAGCGCGCTCTTGCGCCGGGTGAGTTCGCGGGCCTTGCGGGCCGCTTCGCGCGCAACCGCCGCCTCGACCACCTTGCCGACGATCGCCTTGGCGTCCTGCGGATGTTCCTCGAACCACTGGTCCAGGCGCTCGCCCACCAGGTTCTCGACCGCCGGCTTCACCTCGGAACTGACCAGCTTATCCTTGGTCTGCGACGAGAATTTCGGGTCCGGCACCTTCACCGACAGCACGCAGGTCAGCCCCTCGCGCGCATCCTCGCCCGAGATCGCGACCTTCTCGCGCTTGGCCAGGCCGGAAGACGCCGCATAGGCGTTGATCGTGCGGGTCAGCGCCGCACGGAATCCGGCCAGATGGGTCCCGCCATCCCGCTGTGGGATGTTGTTGGTGAAGCAGAGAACGTTCTCGTGATAGCTGTCGTTCCACTGCATCGAGACCTCGACCGTAATCCCGGCCCGCTCGCCCGAGACCGTGATCGGCAGCGAATGCAGCGGCGACTTGCTGCGGTCCAGATAGCGGACGAAGGCCTCGATGCCGCCTTCGTAATGCATGCGGTGGACGGCCGGCGTCTCGGCGCGCAGATCGGTGAACTCGATCGTGACGCCCGAATTCAGGAAGGCCAGCTCACGCAGGCGGCGTTCCAGAGTGGCGGCGTCGAAATCGGTCTTGGTGAAGATGTCGGTCGAGGGCAGGAAGGTGATCTCGCTGCCGGTGCGGTCACCGGCCGGCCCCACGATCTCCAGCGGGGCCTCGGCATCGCCCATGCGGAAGCGCATGAAGTGCTCGTTGCCCGCCCGCCAGATGCGCAGCTCCAGCCATTCCGACAGCGCATTCACCACCGACACGCCGACGCCGTGCAGACCGCCCGACACCTTGTACGAGTTCTGGTCGAACTTACCGCCGGCATGCAGCTGGGTCATGATGACCTGGGCCGCCGACACGCCCTCTTCCTCGTGGATGTCGACCGGAATGCCGCGGCCGTTGTCGCGCACGGTCACCGATCCGTCCGGGTTCAGCACCACGTCGACGGTGTCGCACCAGCCGGCCAGGGCCTCGTCGATGGCATTGTCGACCACCTCGTAGACCATGTGGTGCAGGCCCGAGCCGTCGTCGGTATCGCCGATATACATGCCGGGACGCTTGCGCACGGCATCCAGGCCACGCAGGACCTTGATCGAGTCGGCGCCATAGGACGTGGCTGCGATGGCAGTCTCGGACGGGGAGTGTGCGGGCTGCTCTGTCATCGAACCGGTTCCATCATCCTCGGTCATGGTCGCCCGCCGCCGGCAGGGGAGTGCCGGCAGGGTCGACGATCTGGTCGCGGATCGCCGAGGCATCGGTGATCCGCACGAACTGCGCCCGTCCGCCGCCGAGCCCGGCGAAGAGCGGGCGGTCGGTGCCGGTAAGCCAGGCCTGGGCACCAAGCGAGACGAGCACGTCATAGAGCGCGTCGCGCCGCTCGGCATCGAGATGGGCGGCCACCTCGTCCAGCAGCAGGATCGGCGCCGATCCTTCCACCGTCCGTTTCAGCCGTGCCACCGCCAGCACCAGGGCCAGCAGCAGCGCCTTCTGTTCGCCGGTGGAGCAGCGCGCCGCCGGCATGCCGTTGCCCTCGTGGGTCACGGCCAGATCCGTGCGATGGACGCCGGCCCGGGTGGTCCCGGTATCGGCGTCGATCCCCCGGTTTTCGGCCAGCCGCCGGGCCAGCCCGTCTTCCACCGCAAGGGCGGGCTGGCCGGCAAGTGCCGCCTCCACCTCACCCTCGATAGCGATCCGGGCCTTGGGAAAGCCGTGGCCGCCCGCCGCCAGAACCGATTTCAGCTGGCTTGCGAAGCCCAGCCGTGCCGCCGCGATCGCAACACCCCTGGCGGCCATGGTCGCCTCCAGCGTGCCTAGCCATGCGGGGTCCCGCCGGCCGTCGCGAAGCAGCCGCGCCCTCTCGCGCATCGCCTGCTCATAGGCCGCGATCCGCCCGGCATGGTCGGGATCCAGCCCATAGACCAGCCGGTCGAAGAACCGCCGCCGATTGCCCGCCGCCTCGACGAACAGCCGGTCCATCGCCGGCGTCACCCAGAGGACCGACCAGCGCCGCCCGAGTTCCGCGGCACTCGCATTGCGGCCGTCGACCCGGACGATCCGGCGCTCGCGCTCCAGGCCGCCGCCGGCAAGGCCGGTACCGACCTCGACCGGCCCGTCGGCGGTCTCGACCGTCGCCGCCACCGCCCAGCCGCCGCCGCTTCGTCCCTCCACACCCGGGATCAGCCGGTCCATCTCTCCCAATCGCGCACCGCGCAGGCCGCGGCCCGGGGCCAGCATGGACACGGCTTCGAGCAGATTGGTCTTGCCGGCGCCGTTGGGCCCGGTCAGCACCACCGGTGCCGGGTCCAGCGCCAGACGCAGCGTCGGGTAATTGCGGAAACCGGTCAGCACCAGCCGGGTAATGGCCGGTCGCATCACCCCCGGCCGCAGAGACGCAGCGCCGGCGGTGGGCTCCGGGAAATCGGTGGGGTCGGGCGTGATCAAATCCGCATCGGCATCAGCACATAGAGCGCACCGGCATCCGCCGTATCGCGGATCACCACCGGCGAGGCTCCGTCAGCGATCGCCAGCTCCATCAGATCGCCGTCGATCTGGCCGGCCACATCGAGCACATAGCGCGAATTGAAGCCGATATCGATGTGCTGGCCCTCGTAGTCGACCGTCAGCTCTTCGCTCGCCGAGCCGTTATCCGGGCTGGTCACGGCAAGATCGAGCCGGCCGTCGGTGAGCGAGAACCGCACGGCGCGCGACTTCTCGCTCGAAATCGTGGCGACACGATCCACCGCGGCCGCGAAGGGCTTGCAGTCGATCCGCACCATCTTGTCGTTGCCGGCCGGGATCACCCGCTCGTAATCCGGGAACGAGCCGTCGATCAGCTTCGAGACCAGGACCACGTCGCCGAAGACGAAACGGATCTTGGTTTCCGACAGCGCCACCGATACCTCGGCATCGACCTCGTCGACCAGCTTGCGCAGCTCGCCGACCGCCTTGCGGGGCACGATCACGCCGGGCATGCCGGCGGCACCCTCGGGCACATCCGCCTCGACGCGGGCCAGACGATGGCCATCGGTCGCAACCGCACGCAGCCGCCGGCCATCCGGCCCCTCGGCCACATGCAGATAGATGCCGTTCAGGTAATAGCGGGTCTCTTCGGTCGAAATGGCGAAGCGGGTCTTGTCGATCAGCCGCTTCAGCTCATCGGCCGGCAGCGAGAAGGCGAAGGGCAGGTTGCCCTCGGCGATCTCGGGGAAATCCTCGGCCGGCAACACCGACAGCGCCGACGCATAGCGACCGGCAGTCAGCTTCACCTGGCCCTTGGCGGCATCCAGCGCCAGTTCGACTTCGGCGCCGTCGGGCAGCTTGCGGACGATGTCGTGCAGGGTGTGCGCCGGCACCGTGGTCCGCCCCGGCTGTCCCACCGTCGCCGGCACATCCTCCACCACCGACAGATCCAGATCGGTGGCGGTCAGGCGCAGCCGGCCCGAGGCTTCCGCCTCGACCTGCACATTGGCCAGGATCGGAATCGTATTACGGCGCTCGACGACGCTCTGCACGTGGGTCAGCGCGCGGAGCAGGGCGGCGCGTTCGATGGTCAGCTTCATGTGCGCTCCCGGTGAGGGCTGTCGATCGGCTTGGGGCATGCCCGGCCGGCAGATCTGAGAGGGCGGTGACGACCCCCGGAGACGGTTCCGGACTCTGGCCCCGTCAGGGGCTAGGAGTATACCGCCCGCCTGCGCGCGAAGCCAGTGTAACGGCAGATGTCACCGGGATGCGGACCGCACGGACGGGGCGGCGTGGATGCCCCCGGCTCAGCTCTCCAGCATCCGGCGCAGCAGCTCGATATCGTCGGAGAAACCGGCATCCTGACCGGCCAGTTCCTCGACCTTCTTGACCGCGTGCATGACCGTGGTGTGGTCGCGGCCGCCGAATTTGCGGCCGATCTCGGGCAGGCTCGACTGGGTGAGCTGCTTTGCCAGATACATCGCCACCTGCCGCGGCCGCGCGATCGCGCGGGACCGCCGGGCGGAATGCATGTCCGAGACCCGGATGTTGAAATGCTCGGCCACCCGCTTCTGGATGTCCTCGATCGTCAGCCGGCGCTCATTGGCGCGCAGCAGATCCTGCAGGACTTCCTGGGTGGTCTCCAGCGTGATCGCCCGGCCGACCAGGGTCGCATGGGCGACGACGCGGTTGAGGGCGCCCTCCAGCTCGCGGACATTGGAGGCGATCTTATGGGCCAGGAATTCCAGCACCTTCACCGGCACCACCGCCCCCAGCTGATCCGCCTTCTGCTGCAGGATGCCGAGCCGCAGTTCATAGGTGGTGGGGTGGATATCGGCGACCATGCCCCAGCCGAGGCGGGAGCGGAGCCGCTCTTCCATGCCATCCAGATCGGAGGGCGAGCGGTCGCCCGAGACCACGATCTGACGGTTCTGGTCGACCAGCGCATTGAAGGTGTGGAAGAACTCTTCCTGGGTCGAGTCCTTGCCGCTGATGAACTGCACGTCGTCGATCATCAGCACGTCCACGGAGCGGAACTGCTCCTTGAACGCCATGGTGTCCTTGTAGCGCAACGCCCGGATGAACTCGTACATGAACTTTTCGGCCGACATGTAGACGACCTTGCGGCGCGGATTGCGGCCGCGGATATGCCAGGCGATGGCATGCATGAGATGGGTCTTGCCCAGGCCGACGCCGCCATAGAGGAACAGCGGGTTGAACTGCACCGTTTCGCTTTCGGCGACGCGAAGCGCCGCCGCATGGGCCAGTTCGTTCGGCTTGCCGCAGACGAAATTGTCGAAGGTGAAGCGCGGGTCCAGCCCGGCCGACCACTGATCGATCCGCTCCGCCGCACGGCTGCCCGCTTCCGCCTCGGCATCGGCGTCGGCGATGACGATCGCAGGCGCCGCCGCGGTGGCCGCACGCGGTGCCGCAGCCCGCACCGGGGCGGCGGCGGCAGCGGACCTGGAGGCCATGGGCGTCGGCACGGCCATCGGCACCGGTGGCAGATCCACCACCTCCGCAGGCCGGGGGGCCGGCTGTGCCGGCGCTTCTGCGGCCGCGGGTTTCACGCCGGCCACGGCGATGTCGACCCGGCGCACCGCCGGATTCTCCCACGACCACAGCACGCGGATGCGGTCGGCATAATGCGACACCACCCAGTCGCGCATGAAGCGGGTCGGCACCTGGATCGTCACCCGGCCATCGGCGACCGAAGCGAGAGCCAGCGGCTTCAACCAGGAATAGAAGGCGGCATCACCGAACTCGGTACGGAGCGAGTCGCGCACACGGGCCCATTGTGCCTCATATTCGGCGAAGTCAGCAGGATCGGAAACCGAGGTCATGGGCAGCGGCAGTCGGAGTTGGCGGGGGTCGTCCGGCTTCATGCGGACGAACGGCAACCGCGCCGCCCCCTCTCGGGCCACGACACGGCGGTGACGGACGGTCGGGTCAGTTCTGGAACCAGGGCAGCCCCGCCGCCTTCCAGCCGTTGACCGTACCGCGATGCCCGTCGGGGCCGACATCCCCCTCGAACCCGCCTGCAATGTTGAATGCCGTCTCATAGCCCGCAGCCGTGGCCGCGATGGCAGCAGCCCGCGACCGGGCGCCGCTGCGGCACAGGAACAGCACCGGCTGCTCGCGGCCGACGCCGGCCTCGGCCAGCGCATTGGTGAAGTCGCGGTTGGGCGCCATCTGCGGCCAGACCTGCCACGAGATCAGCTGCGGCTCCTTGCCCAGGGGCTGGAGCAGCGGCAGGCCCACGAACATCCATTCCTCGCGGGTGCGCACGTCGACCAGAACCGCGTCGGGCTGCTGCTCCAGAAAGGCCCACGCCTCCTCGGGCGTGACGTCGCCGGCATAGCCGGCCTGGGCGCCCGTGCGGGCCGATGCGTTGCGGCGGATGTCGTCGGTGCTGGCCATGGCGTCGCCTCGTGGCTCCTCTGGCAGATCAGGACGAAGGGATGGGGGACGCGGCAGGCAAAGGGCACGCGCATGGCCCGGGGCCACGGGATCCGCATGGTCAGGCCCTGGGGCCGCCTGCGGACAAAGCCTCTGCGTCATCATTCGATGTCCATGCATCGAACGACGCGCCGTCCACATCCGCTCTTCGAAAGGCTTGGGAAACAGGTCGGTCGAAACCGCCGGCGAGCATGCCTTGGATTCGATGGATCGGTTGCCTGATCGGGCATCCGGTCCGGAACCTCCGGTACGCTCGGCCGCTGTGGGGACGGACCTGCATTCGATGGGGCCTAGACTAGCCCCGGCCCGGGCGGCTGGCAACGGGTCCGAAATGCGAACGCGATCTTTTGACGCGATGCATCAATCCCGACACGACGACGCACGGCATGCGGAGATCGCATGCCGTGCGTCGAAGGATGTCGGGCTGCCTGCGACCATATGCCGAAGACTCTGGCTGTCACCTCCGGGCTTCCGGAGTTTCAGCCACGATCGGGCGCCGGACCGCTGCGGGCTCAGGCCTGCGACAGCGCCTTCACGCGCGCGCTGAGGCGCGAGATCTTGCGCGAGGCGGTGTTGCCGTGCAGCACGCCCTTGTTCACGCCGCGACGCAGTTCCGGCTCGGCGACGGCGAAAGCGGCGACGGCGGCATCCTTGTCGCCCAGGGCAAGGGCCTTTTCGACCTTCTTCACGAAGGTGCGGATGCGGCTGATACGAGCGCCGTTGATTTCGGCCCGGCGCGCGTTGCGACGGATACGCTTCTCGGCGGAGACATGATTGGCCATCAGGGTCGGCCCTTCGGATACGTTCGGGATAAGGGGAAACTCAGGCCGCGGACGATAGGTGCGGTCCACGATTGAGTCAAGACGTTATCGGCAAAGCCGAAAGCGCTCCGGCCGGAACGCCGTCGGCCGTTGTCGTGCAACCACTGCGATTCCCGCCGACCGGCACCGGTCAGCGCCGGTCGGCGGGATGCGGTCAGCGGTTCTTGAACTGGGGCTCGCGCTTCTCCGAGAAGGCGGTCATGCCCTCGCGGCGATCCTCGAGCGCAAAGCTCGAATGGAACAGCCGGCGTTCGAAGCGCACGCCCTGGGTCAGCGTGGTCTCATAGGCGGCATTGACCGCCTCCTTGGCCATCATCACCGAGGGCAGGGACTTGGCGGCAATCGCCTGGGCGACCTTCAGCGCCTCGTCGAGCAGCTCTGCCACCGGCAGAATCCGGCTGACCAGCCCCGCACGCTCGGCTTCCTCGGCATCCATCATCCGGCCGGTCAGGCACATTTCCATGGCCTTGGACTTGCCGACGAAACGGGTGAGGCGCTGGGTGCCGCCCGAGCCCGGAATGGTGCCGAGATTGATCTCGGGCTGGCCGAACTTCGCATTCTCGGCCGCCAGGATGAAATCGCACATCATCGCCAGCTCGCAGCCGCCGCCGAGCGCATAGCCCGACACCGCCGCGATCACCGGCTTCTTGCAGCGGGTCACCCGCTCCCAGCGCGAGATGAAGTCCTCCATGTAGACGTCCTGGAAGGACTTGGGCAGCATCTCCTTGATGTCGGCGCCGGCCGCAAAGGCCTTCTCGCTGCCGGTCAGCACGATCGCGCCGATCTCGGGATCCGCCTCATAGGCGTCGAGCGCCGCGTTCAGTTCCTCGATCAGTTCGGCGCAGAGCGCGTTCAACGCCTTGGGCCGGTTGAGCTGGATCAGCCCGACGGCGCCGCGCGTGTCGACCAGGATGTTCTTGTAGGACATGTGGGTCTGCTCCCTCCGCGATCCCGCGCCGGCTTCACCGGGGCGGCGGATGCGGGATCCTTCGCCGCCTGCCTGGTCCCGAAGCCGGTCGATGAAGACTGACGTCCCGACGCCCGGCGGCCTCCCGGCAGGGGCGGGAGCCTGGCTGTCAGGGGCGCGCAGCACCCTCTGCAGGTGCCAGCACGAAATGTACGACCAGACGGCCGGAGGACTGCTCGGCCGTGTCGATCGTCAGGCGCTCGGCCCCGCGGGTGAAGGCGGCGATACCGGCGCCGGCACCGGATGCGGCAGCGGCACCCCCGACCTCGCGCCAGCCCAGCTGGGGCAGGGCGTCGCGGTAGAAGCGCATCACCTGTGCACCGGTCACACGACCGACTGCGTAAGCCTCTACGATACGCCCGTCGGGCTTGTCAAACGTAAAGCCCCCCGCGTCCTCGGCGAGCCCCGGGGCCAGCGGCAGATCTTCGACCTGGCCCAGGAACTCGGTGTCGGCGGCCTCAACCGGGCTGAGACCGATGGTCATGGGGCCGGCGATCGCGAGCGCCGCAAGGACGATCATGGTCCGGAAAACGGTCATGCCTGACACCGGGAACAGAAATAGGTGGCACGGTTCGATTGAACGACGCGTTCTATGGTACCGCCGCAGCCCTCCCGCGAACAGGGGGCGTCGGCCCGGTCATAGACCCGGAAACTGTGCTGGAAGTAGCCGAGTTCGCCCGAGGCGCCGACGAAATCCCTGAGCGTGGAGCCGCCGGCGGTGATCGCCCGGTCGAGCGTCGCGCGCACCGCCGCCGCCAGCCGGTCGCAATCCTCGCCCGACAGGGTGCCGGCGGCACGGGCCGGGTGGATGCCGGCCTCGAACAGGCTTTCGCTCGCATAGATGTTGCCGACCCCCACCACCACGCGCTGATCCAGCAGCAGCGCCTTCACCGGGGCCCGCCGCCCCTCGAAGGCCCGGGCGAGATAGGGCCCCGAGAAACCGTTGCCAAGCGGCTCCGGCCCCAGATGGGCGAAGAGGTCATGGGCGTCCAGATCGTCGGTGGCGGCGATGTCCATCAGCCCGAAGCGGCGCGGATCGGCGAACAGGATCCGGGTGCCGTCGTCCAGGCGGAACACGACATGGGTATGGGGCGCATCCGCCACCGCGATCGAGGGGCCGTGATGGAAGGCGACCGGCGGCGGCGCATCCTCGATCACCAGCCGGCCCGACATGCCCAGATGGACGATCAGCGTCTCGCCCCCCTCAAGGTGCAGGCGCAGATATTTGGCGCGACGATCCGCCGCGATCACGGCACGCCCCGTCAGCCGCTGCACGAAACCGGCGGGCAGCGGGCGACGCAGATCCGGGCGCCGCGCCTCGACCTCGGCAAGGCGGCGTCCGATCATCCTGGGGGCGATGCCCCTGAGCACGGTTTCGACTTCGGGCAGCTCTGGCATGGGGGCGAGGGTAGCGCAATGCCCCGGCCCGCGCTATGTTCCCTCGCGCACCCGCACCCGAAGGTTCCGAGGACGAGCGATGTCAGTGATCGACGAGCCCGCCGGCCGGCACGCCGGCGACGAGCGCCCTGCCGATTTCGGGTTCACCAGCACCACGGTCGGCGAGAAACGCCGCATGGTGCGCGGCGTGTTCGACAGCGTCGCCCGGCGCTACGACCTGATGAACGACCTGTTGAGCGGCGGCGTCCACCGGCTGTGGAAGGACGCGATGATGGACTGGCTGGCGCCGCGGCCCGGCCAGCACCTGCTCGACGTGGCCGGCGGCACCGGCGACATCGCCTTCCGCTTCATCGATCGCGCCCGGCGCAACGCCGGTGCCGCAGCCGCCCAGCTGCCGCCGGCCCGGGTGACGGTCTGCGACCTGACGCCTGCGATGCTCGAGGTCGGCCGCGACCGCGCGGTCGATCGCGGCATCCTGGACGGCATCGACTGGGTGGCGGGCAATGCCGAGGTGCTGCCGGTCAGATCGGACTCGGTCGATGTCTATACCATCGCTTTCGGCATCCGGAACGTCGCCGACATCCCGGCGGCACTTGCCGAGGCGCGGCGGGTGCTGAAGCCCGGCGGCCGGTTCATGTGCCTGGAATTCTCTCAGGTGCAGGCGCCGGTGCTCGACCGGCTCTACGATCTCTATTCCTTCAAGGTGCTGCCGCAGGTGGGCCGGGTGGTCGCGCGCGATGCCGCGAGCTATCGTTACCTCGCCGAAAGCATCCGCAAATTCCCGAGCGCCGACCGCTTCGCCGGGATGATCGCGGACGCCGGCTTCCGCCAGGTCAAGGTGCGGCTGCTGTCCGGCGGCATCGCCGCCCTGCACTCGGCCTGGAACGTCTGAGCGCCCGCCCCTCCCGATCGGACCCCCATGTTCTCGACCCTGCGCCACCTGCTGCGGCTTTCGCGCATCGGCTATGTCCTCGCCCGTCACGGCGCGCTCTTCCCGCTCGAGCAGCTGGCGACCCAGCATCCGGCGGCGGGGTTTGCCGGGCGGACCGCCCGGCGCCTGACCCGGCGCGACCTGCGCGAGCTGGCGGAAGGCGAAAGGCTGGCCCGGGCGCTCACCGCCCTCGGCCCCAGTTTCGTGAAGCTCGGCCAGGTGCTGTCGATCCGCGCCGACCTGATCGGCGAAACCGTGGCGCGCGATCTGGCCCGGCTGCAGGATCGGCTGCCGCCCTTCCCGGGGGCGGATGCACGACGGATCATCGAACAATCTTTCGAACGCCCGGTCAGCGACCTCTTCGCGCAGTTCGACGACGTGCCGGTGGCGGCGGCCTCGGTCGCCCAGGTCCATTTCGCCGAGACCACCGACGGCCGCGAGGTCGCGGTCAAGGTGCTGCGTCCGGGGGTGGAGCGCGCGCTCGCCACCGACCTCGCCCTCTTCGCCTGGATCGCCCGCTGGCTGGAGCGCCTGCTGCCCGGCAGCCGCCGGCTGAAACCGGTCGAGGTGGTCCGCACCCTGTCGGAAGTGGTGGCGATCGAAACCGACCTGCGAATGGAAGCGGCGGCAGGCCAGGAGCTGCGCGAGAATTTCGAGGGCGATGCCGGCTTCATGGTGCCCGAGATCGACTGGATGCGCACCGCCGCCCGGGTCATGACGCTGGAGCGGATCACCGGCGGCGTCCGTGCGGACGACACCACAGCGCTCGAGGCCGCAGGCCTCGACGGGCGCGAAATCATGGCGAATGCCGCCCGGGTCTTCTTCCTGCAGGTGTTCCGCGACGGCTTCTTCCATGGCGACATGCATCCGGGCAACCTGTTCATCCTGCCCGACGGTCGCATCGCCGTGGTCGATTTCGGCATCATGGGCCGGCTGGACCGTCAGTCGCGGCTCTATCTGGCAGAGATGCTGCGCGCCTTCCTGACCCGCGACTACGATGCGGTGGCCGACGTGCATTTTGCGGCCGGTTTCGTCCCCCCCGACCAGTCGCGGCCGCTCTTTGCCCAGGCTGCCCGCTCGATCGGCGAGCCGATCCTGGGCAAGCCCCAGAACGAGATCTCGATCGGCCGGCTGCTCGCCCAGCTGTTCCAGGTCACGACCACCTTCCAGATGGAGACCCAGCCCCAGCTGCTGCTGCTCCAGAAGACCATGGTCCAGGCGGAAGGCATGGCCCGGCTGCTGGACCCCGGCGCCAATATGTGGGTGCTGGCCGAGCCGCTGATCCGCGAATGGATGGCCGCCAATCTGGGCCCCCGCGCCCGTGCCGAGACCACCCTGCGCGAGATGCTGCATGTGGCACAGCGCCTGCCCCGGATCATGGATCGGCTGGAAACCCTGAGCGATCCCGAACGGCCGCGCCCGGTGATCATGAGCGGCAGCCGGCTTTCGGCCGCGATCGGCGGCGGCCTGCTGGTGGCCCTGCTCTGGCTCATCCTGGGCTGAGCGGGCAGGGGCGCATCCCATCCGCAACATCGTCAGGTTAAAATGCCGGTTCGCCTTGTCTCTTGCACGGCGACCTCAGGGCGCATAGTTTAACCACACCACGTCTTGCGCAATTGCGCAGGTTCCACATGACGGCCCCCGCCAGCCGTCGGATCCCAAGCGGAGGGTCCGGTGCTCACCGGCAAGCGCATCCTGCTGATCGTCACCGGCGGCATCGCCGCCTACAAGGCACTCGAACTCATCCGGCTGCTCCGCAAGGCGGGCGCCGGGGTGAAGGTCGTGATGACCCGTGCGGCCGGCGAGTTCGTGACCCCCATGTCGCTCGCCGTGCTCTCGGGCGAAGAGGTCCACACCGACCTCTTTTCGCTGAAGGACGAGACCGAGATCGGCCATATCCAGCTGTCGCGCGCCGCCGACCTGGTGGTCGTGGCCCCCGCCACCGCCGACATCCTGGCGAAGATGGCCGCGGGTATTTCCGACGATCTGGCGACCACCCTGCTGCTTGCCACCGACAAGCGGGTGCTGGTGGCGCCGGCGATGAATGTCCGGATGTGGTTCCACCCGGCAACCCGGCGCAATCTGGACCAGCTTGGCCGCGACGGCGTGCTGACGGTCGGTCCCGACGCGGGTGAAATGGCCTGTGGCGAGTTCGGCCCCGGCCGCATGGCAGAGCCGGCGGCGATCGTGGAGGCCATCCGCGCCGCCCTGGCCGAGGACAGCCGCCCGGCGCTCACGGGGCCCGGGACGGCGCTGATCGATGCGCCCGGCCCGCTGTCGGGCCGGCATGCCGTCGTCACCAGCGGCCCGACGCACGAGCCGATCGACCCGGTGCGCTACATCGCCAATCGCTCGTCCGGCAAGCAGGGTCATGCCATCGCGGCAGCACTCGCCGCGCTGGGCTGCCGGGTGACGCTGGTCACCGGCCCGACCCGCCTGACCGATCCGGTCGGCGTCGACACCATCCATATCGAAAGCGCCCGCGACATGCTGGCGGCGGTCGAAGCGGCACTTCCCGCCGATATCGCGGTCTGCGCCGCCGCCGTCGCCGACTGGCGGCCGGCGATCGAAGCCGGGCAGAAGCTGAAGAAGCAGCCGGGCGGCGCGCTGCCGCCCGACATCCGGCTGATCGAGAATCCCGACATCCTGCGCACCATCTCGGCACCCGGCCCGTCGCGCCCGGCCCTGGTGGTGGGCTTTGCCGCCGAGACCGAGCAGGTGCTGGACCACGCCCGTGCCAAGCGGGCGCGCAAGGGCTGCGACTGGATCGTCGCCAACGACGTTTCGACCGGCACCGGCACCTTTGGCGGCGACGACAATGCCGTCCACCTGATCGATGCCGACGGCACCGACAGCTGGCCCGCCATGACCAAGCAGGCGGTGGCGGACCGGCTGGCCCGCCGCATTGCCGATCACTTTGCAGCGCCCACCACCAAGGATTCCGCCTGATGGACCGCCACCTCCGGATCGGGGTCGTCCGCCTCGATCACGGCCGCGACCTGCCGCTCCCCGAGATGAAGACCGCCGGTGCCGCCGGGCTGGACCTGCCCGCCGCCGTGCCGGCCGACGCGCCGATCATGCTGGCCCCCGGGAGGCGGACCCTGGTTCCGACCGGCCTGACCATGGCGATCCCGGAAGGCTATGAGGGGCAGGTACGGCCGCGCTCGGGCCTGGCTTTCTCTCAGGGCGTCACCGTGCTCAACGCACCCGGCACCATCGATGCCGATTATCGCGGCGAGCTGAAAGTCCTGCTGGTCAATCTGGGCGATGCGCCGGTCGAGATCACCCGCGGCATGCGGATCGCACAGCTGGTGATCGCCCCGGTCACCGCCACCCGCCTGGTCGAGGTCGAGGCGCTGGACGGCACCGTCCGCGGCGCCGGCGGCTTCGGCTCCACCGGGCACTGAGAACAGATCCGGGCCTGCCGCGGAACGGTGGTGCAAGGCCGGGGTTCACGAACAGGATCGAAACGGAAACGCCCATGCTCAGGCTGTCGAAGAAACTGCTGTTCGCGCTGGAAGCCGTGGTCGACATTGCCCACAACGGCGGTGCCGAGCCGGTCCAGAGCAAGGAGATCACCCGCCGTCAGGGCATCCCGCAGCGGTATCTCGAACAGGTCATGCAGCAGCTGGTGCATGCCGAGATCCTGGAAGGCGTGCGCGGCCCCCGCGGCGGCTACCGGCTGGCACGCGAGCGGCGCAAGATCACCATCGGCGACATTGCCCGCGTGGTGCGCGCCATGGAGAAGACCGACGACCCCATGGCCGATCCGGCCGGGTCCGATCTGGGCCACAAGGTGGTCCGCCCGGTCTGGCAGGACATTCAGGACGAGCTGATGGAACGCCTGGACGGGATCACCGTCGCCGATCTCTGTCAGCGCGCCGTGGAACAGGGCATCCGCAGCGAAGCCATGACCCGCATGGATTTCTCGATCTGAGGCGAAGGCCGCCCCCGCCCCGAGGCAGGCCCCACGAAGGAGCGCAGTCGACATGACCGATACCTGGCAGCCGACCCCCACCCACGGCCGTGGCCGGATCTATGACAATGTCATCGACACCATCGGCGATACGCCGCTGGTCCGTCTTTCGCGCCTCGGCGCCGCCAAGGGCGTGAAGGGCGAGGTTCTGGCCAAGCTCGAATTCTTCAACCCGCTCGCCTCGGTCAAGGACCGCATTGCCGGCGCCATGGTCGCCGCCGCCGAGGCGGAAGGCGCCATCGGCCCCGACACCGTTCTGGTCGAGCCGACCTCGGGCAATACCGGCATTGCGCTTGCCTTCGTCTGCGCCGCCAAGGGCTACCGGCTGATCCTGGCCATGCCCGAGAGCATGTCGATCGAACGCCGCAAGATGCTGAAACTGCTGGGCGCCGAGCTTGAGCTGACGCCGGCGAAGCTGGGCATGAAGGGCGCCATCGCCCGCGCCCAGGAGCTGGTGGACGGCAACCCGAATGCGATCATGCTCCAGCAGTTCCGCAACAAGGCCAACCCGGCCGTGCACCGGGTGACCACGGCCGAAGAGATCTGGGCCGATACCGCCGGCAAGGTGGATGTGGTCGTGGCCGGCGTCGGCACCGGCGGCACCGTCACCGGCATCGGCCAGGTGCTGAAGCAGAAGAACCCGGACGTGCGGATCGTTGCGGTGGAGCCCGAGGACAGCGCGGTGCTGTCGGGCGGCCTGCCCGGCCCGCACAAGATCCAGGGCATCGGTGCCGGTTTCGTGCCCGAGATTCTGGACCGGTCGGTGATCGACGAGGTGCTGACCATCGCCAACGAGACCGCCTTCGACTATGCCCGCACCCTGGCGCGGACCGAAGGCATCCCCTGCGGCATCTCGTCGGGCGCCGCCGTGGCGGCTGCGGTCGAGATCGCCCAGCGGCCGGACATGGCCGGCAAGACCGTGGTTGCGATCGTCCCCTCCTTTGCCGAACGCTATCTCTCGACCGATCTCTTCAACGGTCTCGAGTGATCCTGTCCGCGGCCGCGGCGCTTCCGTCGCGGCCGCCCCCTTCTGCTGCGGAACCCCGCCCGTCGTGGACGACATCGAGCTCACCGACGCCGAAATCGAACGCTACAGCCGTCAGCTCGTGCTGCCGGAATTCAGCGAGACGGCACAGCTTGCCCTGAAGCGCGCCCGGGTGCTGCTGATCGGTGCCGGCGGGCTGGGGGCGCCTCTCGGCCTCTATCTCGCGGCCGCCGGGGTGGGCACGATCGGTATCGTCGATGCCGATCGGGTCGATCTCAGCAATCTGCAGCGCCAGATCATTCATCGCACCGAAGATATCGGCCGGCCGAAGGTCGAAAGCGCCGCCCGCGCCATCCGGGCACTCAATCCCGAGATCCGGGTCGAAATCCACGACCGCCGGATCGATGCCGGCAATGCGACGGCGCTGATCGGCGCCTATGATCTCGTCGCCGACGGCTCGGACAATTTCGACACCCGCTTCCTGGTCAATGATGCCTGCCATCTGCTGGGCCGCACCCTGGTCTCGGCGGCGATCCTGCGCTTCGACGGCCAGATCTACACCTTCCGCTCGCATGCCCACCGTTCGGGGGGGCCACGCCTGCCCTGCTATCGCTGCCTCTACCCCGCCCCGCCGCCGCCGGGACTGATCCCCAGCTGTTCCTCGGGGGGCATCATCGGTGCGCTGGCCGGCATGGTCGGCTCGCTCCAGGCGCTGGAGGTGGTGAAGGAGCTGACCGGCATCGGCGAGGGTCTTGCCGGCCGGATGCTGATCGTGGATGCACTCTCCAACCGCTTCCGCACCGTCCGCCTGCCCGCCGATCCGGCCTGCCCGCTCTGTGGTGACCATCCGGTCATCACGGACCTCGGCGCCCATGGTGCATGACGGGACACGTTCATGATCGGTGACAGATCATATACCGGCCTGATCCTCGAATCGGGCCACCTCAATCGTGTCCACTATGGCCTGGCCATGGCCGCGGCGGCCCTGGCGATCTCGCAACCTGTGGTGTTGTTCTTCACCAACGCCGCCCTTCTGAGCCTGCGCGCGCCCGACCCGGAGGGACGGCCGGGCTGGGCGACCTGCCCGCTCGGCCCCGACCTCGTCGCCGCAGGCGTGGCCGGCGACGCCACGGGCTGGAATGCCGGCCTCGTCACCCGCGGCGCCGCCGGCGTGGAAGACCTGATCGAAGCCTGCCGCGACCTCGGCGCCCGCTTCATGGTCTGCGACATGGGCCTGCGCGCCATCGGCCTGGAGAAAACCGCGCTCAGGGACGACCTGTCCTTCGAAGAGGGCGGCCTGGTCAGCCTCTACCGGATCCTGGGTGACACGGGGCGGCTGGTGGTCATCTGATCCTTAAAAGACGAAGGGCGCCCATGAGGCGCCCTTCGTCTTTACAACTGCCTGCCGGCAAAATCAGAACGGCAGCACCCGATCCGGGGGCGTATGGCCGTCGATGAAGGTCTTGATGTTGATCAGCACCTTCTCGCCCATGTCGATGCGCGACTCGAGCGTCGCCGAGCCCATATGCGGCAGCAGGACGGTGTTGTCGAGTTCGACCAGCTTGGGGTTCACCGCAGGCTCGTGCTCGAACACGTCGAGCGCCGCACCGGCCAGCTGGCCGTCGCGCAGCATACGGGTCAGCGCCGCCTCGTCGATCACCTCGCCACGGGCGGTGTTGACGACATAGGCGTCCTTCTTCAGCAGCTTCAGCCGCCGCGCCGACAGCAGATGATAGGTGGCCGGCGTGTGCGGGCAGTTGACCGACACGATGTCCATCCGGGCCAGCATCTGGTCGAGGCTTTCCCAATAGGTCGCCTCGAGCGGACCCTCGATATCGGCATGCAGCCGGTTGCGGTTGTGGTAGTGGATCGACAGGCCGAAGCCGCGGGCCCGGCGGGCCAGCGCACGGCCGATACGGCCCATGCCGATGATGCCCAGGCGCTTGCCCCAGATCCGGCGGCCGAGCATGTGGGTGGGGCTCCAGCCGTTCCACTCACCCTTGCGGACCATGCGCTCGCCTTCCGGCACGCGCCGTGCCACCGCCAGGATCAGCGCCATGGTCATGTCGGCGGTGTCTTCCGTCAGCACGTCGGGCGTGTTGGTGACGGTGATGCCGCGCTGACGCGCCGTGGCGAGATCGATATGGTCGGTGCCGTTGCCGAAATTGGCGATCAGCCGCAGCTGCGGCCCGGCATGGGCGAGCACGCCGGCATCGATCCGGTCGGTCACCGTGGGTACAAGCACATGAGCGGTCTTGACCGCCTCGATCAGCTTGTCCTGCCCGAATGGGACGTCGTCATGATTGAGCCGCGTGTCGAACAGCTCCATCATGCGCGTCTCGATCTGCTCGGGCAGCTTGCGGGTGACCACAACCACCGGCTTCGGCTTCACCATCGACACTCTCCCATAGACCGCCCACCTTACGGCCGCCCAGCGTCCGGCCCCGGGGCGTATTATCCAGGCGTCCTGTACCGGGCGCAGGAACGGCCCCGCATCTGGCGCCCTGCCCGACGGCACCCGCCCGGTCCCCTTTCTTAGCAAATCGGCCGGTGCGATACAAACCGGCCGACCGATTGCGTGACGATCCCCTGCGGCGTAAGGTCTGGAAAGCCCCGCCGGGGCCCTTGACCCCAAGGGAACCGCACGGCCGGCACCGCCCCCATGCTTTCAGGCCCGCCCTTCAGGACCCATCCCTCTCATGCCCGACCGCACCACCGCCCGCCCCCGTTTCGCATTCCTGCTGACGCTGTTCGTCTGTCTGGCCATGATCGGAGGCGCCGCGCTGTTCTTTACGGCCGGCGCCGCCGACGCGCCCACCGCCGATGAGGCGAAGGATGCCCCGGCCGAGGATGAAGGCGGCGCCAAATGGATCGGCCGCAGTGCCGAGCGGCCGCCCCTGCCCCGTTTCGTGTCGCTGCGCTCGGCCGAGGTGAATGTCCGCACCGGCCCCGGCACCCGCTATCCCGTCGCCGCGATCTACAATCGCAAGGATCTGCCGGTCGAGGTGACGGCGGAATACGAAAACTGGCGCAAGATCCGCGATGTCGAGGGGGCCGAGGGCTGGGCGCATATGAGCCTGCTGTCGGGCCGGCGCACCGCCATCATCCAGGGGGAGGTCCGCACGCTCTACAACCGCCCGGCAGCGGACGCCGTGCCGCTGCTGCGTGCAGAACCGGGCGTGGTCGGCCGCCTGATGGCCTGCGAGCGGAACTGGTGCGAAATGGACATCGCCAACACCCGCGCCTGGATCCGCCGCGACGAGATCTGGGGCGTCTACCCGGACGAAGATTTCCACTGACCGCCCGACGGCGCCTCAGGCGCCGTCGTCATCCCCTTCGGCTGCGGTCTCGTCCAGGATCTCTTCCAGGCTGGTGAGCGAGCGCCGGAACCGCGCCGCATGGGCACGCTCCGCCCGGGCCAGGGTCTCGAACCATTCCGCCGCCTCGATCTGGCCCTCGTCGCGGGCCACGCGGGCCATCTCGGGATAGACGCCGGTGGCGTCCTCCTCCTCGCTTGCGATCGCGGCACGGAGGTTCTGAGGGGTGGTGCCGATGGGAAGCCCGGTCGCCGGGTCACCGCCCGCCTCTTCCAGGAATTCCAGATGGCCCAGCGCATGCCCGGTCTCGCCCTCGGCGATCGACCGGAACACTGCGGCCACGTCGTTGAAGCCCTCGATATCGGCCTGGCGGGCGAAATAGAGGAAGCGGCGGTTGGCGGCCGCCTCGGACATGAAGGCGCGGATCAGATTGGCCTCGGTCCGCGTGCCGGCAAGCGGCGGTTCGGCGGCCGGGAAACGGTCGTCGGAACGGTCGGTCATGGGGTGATGGCTCCGTGGCTCTCCGGTTCGTGATCCCGCCGCCCCGCCCCCATGCCGGGCATCAGCGGACGCGGATGATCACGTCGACACGGGCGATGGAGGCATCGCCCGGCGGTTCGGGCAGACGGGCGATCTGGACCGCATCCCCGGGGATGTCCTGGAGATGGCCGCCGTCTTCATAGAAGAAATGATGATGGTGGCTGACATTGGTGTCGAAATAGGACCGGCCGCTGTCGACGACCAGTTCGCGCAGCAGCCCCGCCTGGGTGAACTGGTGCAGCGTGTTGTACACGGTGGCCAGCGACACCGGGAGCGCCGCCGCCTGCGCCTCGCGGTGCAGCTCTTCGGCCGTCACATGACGGTCGGTGCCGTCGAGCAGCAGGCGCGCCAGAGCGAGACGCTGCTTGGTCGGCCGGAGACCGGCTGCCTTGAGCTTCTCGAGCACGGCGGTATAGGGGCGGTTGGTGGACATTCCCGGCTCTCGTCTTGTTGAAGGTCCACGACGCGCCATGGGAAAGTCGCGTAGGGACGGTCAGTTAGCCAGGAATTTAGGTGCGTTCCATTCTGAGTGCAAGGCCGGAGACCAGGGAAGCCCCCCGATCTCCGGCCGGAAGATGCACATCAGTCACCGGTGCGGATGCGTTCGACGAGCTGACGCACGGTCGGCACGAAGCCGTTCGAATAGAACGGATCCTCGGCGAAACGATAGGCGTTGTGGCCGGCGAACATCAGCTCGTGCTCGACATTCGAGCCATGGGCGATGTTCTGCAGCGTTTTCTGGATGCAGAAGCTGCGCGGATCGGCCCGACGACCGGTGGTGCCCTTCTCGTTGGCCGCCCAGTTGCTGAACTGGCAGGCCGACAGGCACCCCATGCAGTCGATCTGATCGATATGGATCTGCTTCGCCGCGGCGGGGTCCACGAAGATCAGCGTGCTGTCCGGGGTCTTCATCGCTTCGGTATGACCCTCGGCGATCCAGCCCTGGGCACGCTCGAAATCATGGGCGGTGACATAGACCGGCCGGCCGCGGGCACCGATCGGCAGCGCCACCTCGTGATCGCCCACGGGCTCGGTGGTATAGGCGATCTGGCGATCGCTGCGGCCACGGAGTTCCTGCAGGAAGTCGTTGTTGACCGCCGAGGAATAGAATCCGGTCGGGCTGAAGCGATGCAGATAGACATCACCCGGCTTCAGCGTCCGCAGCCGCTCCTTCCAGGCATCCGAAATCGGGCTCTCCCTGGTCAGCAGCGGCCGGGTGCCGAACTGGAACGCCACCGGCGCCACCTCGGGATCGTCCAGCCAGTGCTCCCACTCGCGCAGATACCAGACGCCGCCGGCCATGATGATCGGCACGTTGGGGATGCCGATCTCTTTCATCAGCTCGCGCAGTTCCCGCACACGCGGATAGGGCGACTGCGGCTCGCGCGGGTCCTCGGCGTTCGACAGGCCGTTATGGCCGCCGGCAAGCCACGGATCCTCGTACACCACGCCACCCAGATATTCGGCGAAGCGATGATAGGCGCGCTTCCACAGCGCCCGGAAGGCGCGGGCCGACGAAACGATCGGGTAGTAATAAACCCCGTGCTCGGCGGCGATCTGCGCCACGCGATAGGGCATGCCGGCACCGCAGGTCACGCCGTGGATCAGGCCTTTGGCCCCTTCCAGCACGCCCTGCAGCACCGTCTCGGCGCCACCCATCTCCCACAGCACATTGACGTGGATCCGGCCTTCGCCGCCCGCCAGCTCGTGGGCAATGCGTGCCTGGGTGATGCCGCCGCGGATGCCATAGGCCACCAGCTCGCCATGACGCTCGCGGCGGGTCTTGCCGTAATAGGTCTGCGGGATCGGGCGGCCGTCGGCGTCGAAACTGTCGGCATTCACACCCGAAAACGTCCCCACGCCGCCGGCTGCAGCCCACGCGCCGGAGCTTTCGCCGTTCGACACGGCGACACCTTTCCCGCCTTCGACCAAGGGCAGGACTTCCCGTCCGGACAGGAGGATGGGGTTCAAGGGCTTCACGATGCCTCCGCTACTCGTCCTTGCGTTCTTTTTGTTCAAAGCGGCGGCCCGGGCCGGCGGTTCCGCCGTCCGATCCGCGCCGATGCGTTCGAACCGATCCACCCGCAGCCGGGCCTCGAGACCGGGCTTTGGGCAGGTTCGCCGGTTAACTGGCCATGGTTTTCCATGAAGTCCAGCCCTGCCCGCCGTGGTTTTTTGCACCGCACCCGCACAGCGCGGCCCTCACCGGCAAGGCAGTCGGCAGACATGGCGACGCCGGCCGGCGATTTCCTGAAGGGGAAGCCACCGGCCGGCGCGTCGTCATATCACGGAATGCGGAGCCGCGCGATCAGCGCGGGCCGCGGGGCTTGCGCGGACGGTCGCCGCGGTCGCCACGATCCCGATCACCACGATCCCGGTCGCCACGGGGCTCACGGTCGCCACGGGGCTCACGGTCGCCACGCGGCTCGCGGTCGCCGCGGGGCTCGCGATCACCACGGGGTTCGCGCGGCTCACGGGTATCGGGCAGCTCCTCGCCGGTCGCCTGATCGACGACGCGCATCGAGAGCTTCACCTTGCCGCGGTCGTCGATGCCCAGCACCTTGACCTTCACCTCGTCACCCTCGTTGATCACGTCGGTGACCTGGTTGACGCGCTGGGCCGACAGCTCCGAGATGTGGACCAGGCCGTCACGGGTGCCGATGAAGTTCACGAAGGCGCCGAATTCGACCACCTTCACCACCTTGCCGGTGTAGATGGTGCCGACCTCGGGTTCGGCCACGATGCCCTTGATCCAGTTGATCGCGGCGTCCATGGCCTTGCCGTCCACCGCGGCGACACGGATGGTGCCGTCGTCCTCGATGTCGACCTTGGCGCCGGTCTGCTCGGTGATCTCGCGGATCACCTTGCCGCCGGTGCCGATCACTTCGCGGATCTTGTCCTTGGGGATCGAGATGGTCGTGATCCGCGGCGCGTTGGAGCTGACCTCCTCGCGCGCACCGCCCAGCGCCTCGGCCATGCGGCCCAGGATGTGCAGGCGGCCGTCGCGGGCCTGGCCCAGCGCCACCTTCATGATCTCTTCGGTGATGCCGGTGATCTTGATGTCCATCTGCAGGGCGGTGATGCCCTGCTCGGTGCCGGCCACCTTGAAGTCCATGTCGCCCAGGTGATCCTCGTCGCCGAGGATGTCGCTCAGCACCGCGAAGCCGTCATCTTCCTTGATCAGGCCCATGGCGATGCCGGCCACCGGACGCGCCAGCGGCACACCGGCATCCATCATCGACAGCGAGCTGCCGCAGACGGTGGCCATCGACGACGAGCCGTTCGACTCGGTGATCTCCGACACGATGCGGATCGTGTAGGGGAAGGCCGACTTCTCGGGCAGCACGGCGCGCAGGGCCCGCCAGGCCAGCTTGCCATGGCCGATCTCGCGACGGCCGGGGCTGCGCATCGGGCTCGCCTCGCCCACCGAATAGGGCGGGAAGTTGTAATGCAGCAGGAAGTGCTCGCGGTACTCGCCCTCGAGCATGTCCATGATCTGCTCGTCCTGGCCGGTGCCGAGCGTGGTGACCACCAGCGCCTGGGTCTCGCCGCGGGTGAACAGCGTCGAACCGTGGGCCCGCGACAGCACGCCCACTTCCGAGACGATCGGGCGGACGGTCTTCAGGTCGCGGCCGTCGATGCGCACGCCTTCCTTCAGGATCCGGCCGCGCACGATCTTGGCCTCGAGGGCCTTGAACGCGCCCGAGACCAGCTGGGGCTCAAGGCCCTCGCCGGCGACCAGGGCCTCGACGGTCTTCTCCTTGACCGCCTTGACCGCCAGCTGGCGCTGCTGCTTCACGACCTGGCGATAGGCCTCTTCCAGGCCCGGACGGGCCACGGCGTCGACACGGGCCGCCACGGCCTTGGCGGCCGGGTTCTCGGGCAGCGGCCAGGGATCCTTGGCGCATTCCTCGGCAAGGTCGATGATCGCGTCGATGACCGGCTGGAAGCCTTCATGACCGAACATCACCGCGCCCAGCATGACCTCTTCGGTCAGTTCCTTGGCCTCGGATTCGACCATCAGCACGGCTTCGTCGGTACCGGCGACCACCAGGTCGAGGGCGGTGTCACCCATCTGCGAGCGCAGCGGGTTCAGCACATACTCGCCATTGATATAGCCGACGCGCGCACCGGCGATCGGGCCGAGGAACGGCACGCCCGAAATGGTCAGGGCGGCAGAGGCGGCCACCATCGACACGATGTCGGGGTCGTTCTCGGTGTCGTGGCTCAGCACGGTGCAGATGATCTGCGTCTCGTTGCGGTAACCGTCGGCGAACATCGGGCGGATCGGACGGTCGATGAGACGCGAGGTCAGCGTCTCCTTCTCGTTCGGGCGGCCCTCACGCTTGAAAAAGCCGCCGGGGATCTTGCCCGCGGCGAAGGCCTTCTCCTGGTAATTGACCGTCAGCGGAAAGAAGTCGACGCCGGGCTTCGGCTCGCGGGCGGCGACCACCGTCGCCAGCACGGCGGTCTCGCCATAGGTGGCGAGCACGGCGCCGTCGGCCTGGCGCGCGATGCGCCCGGTCTCGAAGGTGAGCTTGCGCCCCGCCCACATGACTTCCTTGCGATAGATCGTAAACATCTCGTCTCTCTCTTCCATTCCATCGGCGGGGCGTCCGGGATGTTGCAGGCCGGGCTCCGCCGGACCCTGGCCTTTCGACATCCCTGCACGTTTATCCCCGTCGTCCCGGCCCTTTGCCGGAACGGGGGTCCCGCGGGCGGACCGCCTGACCTTGCGCCCGTTCTCGTTCCGGGGCGCGTTCCCGGCCTTCATCCGGCCGGGCGGCGATCCGCATCGCGGCCGCATCCGGAACGGATCCGGACCGGCCGCATGCTCCGTCGGGGGTTCCTGATCACTCCACCTGCCCCGACGGCGACGACATGCCGCGCGCCATCCCATGACGGCCGCGAGCCGGGGCCCGGTTCGACCAGAGGCGGATCCCGGTGGATCCGTCGGCCGGGGAGCGGGCCCTCTCCCCCTTCATCTCCCGCGCGGTCGCGGACGGCAGATCCATCCGCTCGAAACAGGCACACCCCCGCGCGCAGGGTGGCCCCGGATGACGAAAGGGGGGACGCGATCGCCCCCCCTCCGGCCATCAGATCACTTACGCAGGCCCAGGCGCTGGATGACTTCCTTGTACCGGGCCTCGTCGTTGCGACGCAGGTAGTCCAGCAGCTTGCGGCGCTGGCTGACCATCTTCAGCAGACCGCGCCGGGAGTGGATGTCCTTGGCATGGGTCTTGAAGTGCTCGGTCAGGTTGCGGATCCGCTCGGTCAGGATCGCGACCTGGACTTCCGGCGAACCGGTGTCGTTGGTGCCGCGGGCGTATTCGGTGACCAGCTCGGTCTTGCGCGACTTCGTGATCGACATCGGGTGTCCTTCCTTGATCAGGCGGCGCTGGTGGCGCCAAGGTTGAAGCCGCGCACCGAACGAAGCAATCCGTCCTCGGCCCGGGCGAGCGCCACCAGGCGCCCGTCGAGCGTCGCACGAACCAATCGTCCTTCGGGAACGGCCATATCCCTGAGCGGGCGCCCGTTTCGGAGCGCATCGGCTTCGGGACCGGTCAGGGCCAGCGCCGGGATGTCGTCCAGCGCGGTCTCGACCGGAAACAGATGGGTATCGAGCGCGGCACTATGCACGAGCGCTTCAAGCTTTTCCAGAGTGATTGCATGGGCTTCGCCGAATGCGCCCGATCGGGTCCGCCTCAGCATCGACAGATGCCCGACCGTGTCGAGCGCCAGTGCCAGATCCCGGCCCACCGCCCGGGCGTAGGTGCCCTTGCCACAGGCCAGCCGGAAGCGGGCATGGTCGGCGTCCAGGATGGTCAGCAGCTCCAGCGCGTCGATCCGCACCCGGCGCACCGGCATCTCGGGCGCCTCGCCGGCCCGGGCCAGCGCATAGGCGCGTCGGCCGGCCAGCTTGATCGCCGAATAGGCCGGCGGCACCTGGTCGATCTCGCCCAGGAAATCCGGCAGGGCCGCACGGATCGCCGCAGCGTCGGGGCGGTGATCGCTGGTCTCCAGCACCTCGCCCTCGCGGTCGTCGGTGGCCCGGGCCTCGCCCCAGTGAAGGTCGAAGACATATTCCTTCGCGCCGTCCATGGCATGAGCGACCGTCTTGGTCGCCTCGCCCAGCGCGATCGGCAGTACGCCCGAGGCCAGCGGATCCAAGGTGCCGGCATGGCCGACCTTGGCGGCCCCGGTCAGCCGTTTCACGGCCGCGACCGCCTGTGCTGAACTCATGCCCTCGGGCTTGTCGATGGCGAGCCAGCCGTCGATCGGCAGGCCGCGGCGTCGGCGTGCCACGCGCTCAATCCTCCCGATCGCCGTCCCCGACCACATGATCACCGACCCCATGATCACCGGCCGCATCGTCCTCGTCGTCGAGATCGCGGCGGATCACCGGCTTTGCCAGCAGGCGGTCGATATGGGCGGCGTAGTCGAAGCCGGTATCGAGCCGGAACAGCAGCCGGGGCGTGAATTTCAGCGACACCTGCCGGCCGATGCCCCGCTGGAGCGTCGAGGCCGAACGGGCAAGCGCCTTGATCACCACGTCGGCGCCGTCGCTGTCCAGGCCCAGCGGCGAGACATAGGCGGTCGCGGTGCGCAGATCCGGGGTCATGCGGACCTCGCTGACCGTGATCGGCCGGCCGTCGAGATCAGGATCGTGGGTCTCGCCGCGCATCAGCAGCTCCGCCAGCACCTGGCGGATCTGTTCACCGACGCGGAGCTGGCGCTGGCTGGGACCGGCAGCGCCCTGGGCGCGTTTGGACATGGCTTCCCTGCCGTTCATCGAAAGAAGGGGGTGGAATGCGTGCGGGCCGGCCGGGAGGGATCCCGGCCGGCCCGCATCGCGGTCGTTTCCGGCTCTGCGGCTCAGACCGGGCTCTTGAGCTCGGCGGCGATCTCTTCGACCTCGTAGGCCTCGATGACGTCGCCGGCACGCAGATCCTGATAGTTCTCGAAGGCCATACCGCATTCCTGGCCGGCCCGCACTTCGCGGACATCGTCCTTGAAGCGCTTGAGCGAGCTGAGCGAGCCCTCGTGGATGACCACATCGTCGCGGAGCAGGCGCACCTTGCTGTCGCGGCGGACATAGCCCTCGGTGACGGAGCAACCCGCGATCTTGCCGACCTTGGTGATGGCGAAGACCTCGCGGATCTCGGCCTGACCGGTGATCGTCTCGCGACGGATCGGCGACAGCATGCCTTCCAGCATGCTCTTCACGTCGTTGGTCAGGTCGTAGATGACCGAGTAGTAGCGCAGTTCCAGACCGGCCTGGCGGGCCAGATCGCGGGCCTGGGCGTTGGCGCGGACGTTGAAGCCGATGATCAGGGCGTTGCTCGCCTGTGCCAGCGTGATGTCCGACTCGTTGATGCCGCCCACCGCGCCATGCAGCATGCGCACCGCGACCTCGTCGTTGCCGAGCTTGGCCAGCGTGGCGGTGATCGCTTCCAGCGACCCCTGCACGTCGGCCTTGACCAGCACCGCCAGCTCCTTCTTGGAACCGGCCGAGATCTCGGAGAGCATCTGCTCGACCGTGCCGCGGGCACCCAGGGCGGTTGCGGCACGGGCGCGCTGCTCGCGCTCCGAGCGGAAGGCCGAAATCTCGCGCGCCTTGCGCTCGTCCTCGACCACCACCAGCTCGTCGCCGGCCTGCGGAACGCCCTGGAGACCCAGGATTTCCACCGGCACCGACGGCCCGGCTTCCTCGACCTTGCGGCCCTTGTCGTCGATCAGGGCGCGCACACGGCCCCACTGGCTGCCGACAACGAAGGCGTCACCGGTCTTGAGCGTGCCCTTCTGGACCAGCACGGTCGCGACCGGGCCGCGGCCCTTGTCGAGCTTCGCTTCGACCACGGCGCCCTGGGCGGCGCGATCGGTGTTGGCACGCAGTTCCAGAACCTCGGCCTGCAGCAGGATCGCTTCCAGCAGCTTGTCCAGGTTCTTGCCGGTCTTGGCCGAGACCTCGACGGCGATCACGTCGCCGCCCAGCTCTTCCAGAACCAGCTCGTGCTGGAGCAGCTCGTTGCGCACCCGTTCCGGATTCACGCCCGGCTTGTCGATCTTGTTGATCGCAACCACGATCGGCACACCGGCCGCCTTGGCGTGATTGATCGCCTCGACGGTCTGCGGCATCACGCCGTCATCGGCCGCGACCACCAGGACCACGATGTCGGTGACCTGGGCGCCGCGGGCACGCATGGCGGTGAAGGCCGCATGGCCCGGCGTGTCGAGGAAGGTGACGTGGTCACCGGTCTCGAGCTCGACCTGATAGGCACCGATATGCTGGGTGATGCCGCCGGCCTCGCGGGCCACGACATCGGTCTTGCGCAGCGCGTCGAGCAGCGAGGTCTTGCCGTGGTCGACATGGCCCATGACGGTGACGACCGGCGCCCGGGGGGTCAGATCGTCATCGGTATCCTCGACACCCAGGATGCCCAGCTCGACGTCGTCCTCGGCAACCCGCTTCACCCGGTGGCCGAATTCGGTCGCGACCAGTTCGGCCGTGTCCGCATCGATCGCCTGATTGATGGTCGCCATCACGCCCAGCGTCATCAGCTTCTTGATGACGTCGGCGCCACGGACGGCCATGCGGTTCGCCAGTTCCTGCACCGAGATCACCTCGGGCACGATGACGTCGCGGACCACGCGGGCCTGCGGCTCGGCCTGACGGCCGGCCCGGCGCATGCGCTCGCGCTGACGGCGCATCGCCGCCTGGCTGCGCTGACGCTCGCTCTCGTCGCCTTCGACCAGACGCTTGATGTCGCCCTTGCCGCCACGACGACGATCGTCGGTGGTACGCGGGGTCGGCGTCGCACGCTTGCTGGCGGCCTTGGCGCGGCTCTCTTCCTCGTCGCGCTCCACCTTGCGCTCACGGGCACGCTCAGCGGCCCGGGCGCGGGCGCGCTCGGCATCCTCGTCCAGCGGCGTCGCGGCAACGGCGGCACCACCCGCCGGCGGACGGCCGGCACCGGCCGGCCGCTCGGGCCGGGGGCCACGATCACCGCCGGGGCGGTCACCACTGCGGAAGTCCGGACGGTCGCCGCGCGGGCGATCGCCACCCGGGCGGTCGCCGCTGCGGAAATCGGGACGGTCGCCACGCGGGCGGTCGCCACCGGGGCGGTCGCCGCTGCGGAAATCGGGGCGGTCACCCCGCGGACGATCGCCACCGGGGCGGTCGCCGCTGCGGAAATCAGGCCGGTCGCCACGCGGACGATCACCCTGCGGGCGGTCACCCCGCGGCGGACGGTCGCCGCTGCGGAAATCAGGACGATCGCCGCGCGGACGATCGCCACCCGGGCGGTCGCCACTGCGGAAATCGGGACGGTCACCGCGCGGGCGGTCACCGGCAGGACGATCGCCGCGCGGGCGATCGCCACCGGGGCGGTCACCGCTGCGGAAATCGGGCCGGTCGCCACGCGGGCGCTCGGCACGCATCTCGGGCTGGGCCTCGGGCGCCGGCTGGGGCCGGGCTGCTGCCGCAGCCGCGGCTGCGGCCTCTTCGGCGGCCTTGCGGGCAGCCTCTTCGGCCGCCTTGCGGGCGGCTTCCTCGGCGGCCTTGCGCGCCTCTTCCTCGGCCTTCTTCCTGGCCTCTTCCTCGACCTTGCGGCGGGCTTCCTCTTCGACCTTGCGCCGTGCCTCTTCCTCGGCACGACGGACCTCTTCCTCGGCCCGGCGCTTCTGGTCCTGGATCGCCTGTTCCAGCGCCCTCAGGCGCACATCCCGCTCGTCCTGCGTCAGGCCGCCGTCAGCGGCGGCGCCGCGCGCACGTCCGCGACCGCCGCCGGAACCGCCCCGGCCGCCCTGCTCGGGCACCGACACGGTCCGCTTGCGCTTGACCTCGACCGTCACGGTCTTGGAACGGCCGTGCGAGAAGTTCTGGCGAACCTGCGCGCCTTCGCCCGCAGGCTTCCTCCTCAGCTCAAGACGCCCGGCTCCCGACAGGCTGAGCGCCTTCTTCTGGCCGTCCTCGTTGGTCTCGCTCATATCGCTCCGGTTATCCGTTCTCTCTCAAGCCGGCCGACACCCGGTCGACAGGGTAGGGGGCATCCCTGAAACCCGCGAGGCGCCCGGCTTCCGCCAGGAAACGCTTCGCGAGCCGTCCTTCGGCAATTGCGACGTTGACCGCGTTCTCGCGTCCGAGAGCGCGGCCCATCTCGTCACGCGTCAACAACGCTACGACGGGAACGCCCTTCAGCGCCCCCATGCGGGATACGGCCACGTCTCCGGCATCAGATGCCAGAGACACGGCACCGACGGTCCCGGCATCGAGCCAGGCCCGCACCTTTTCGTATCCGGCAACGACCGCTCCCGCCCGGCGGCCGAGCCCAAGATATTCCAAACACCGGGCGGTTAGCAATCGCTCGACCGTCCCGATCAGGTCTTCGCCGGCTTTCACCGGCGCCTTGAAGGCCCGGGGAAAGGCCTTCCGGCGGATCGCCTGTTCCAGCAGATCGGCCCGGGCAGTCACCCAGGCGCCCCGTCCGGGCAGGCGGCCATCCATGTCGGCGACCACCTCGCCGCCCGGGGCGACGACGAAACGGATCATGCCGTCCGGCGATCCGCTCTGTCCGGTCGCAATGCAGCGGCGCTCGGGCGCACGATCACGCGGACCGCCATCGGTCGGCAGATCCGCCGCCGCGTCCGTCATCGCGTTCTCATCCACCGTCAAGCCCTGCACCACCACGATCTGCTCAGGCCTCGCTGTCGCCCGCGGGGGCGGCATCGGCTTCGGGGGCGTCCTCGCCCTCGAACCAATGGGCACGCGCGGCCATGATGATCCGGTTCGCTTCCGCCTCGTCGATCGTGCCGGCGGGCAGAAGCTCGATCAGCTCGTCACCGGCCAGATCGGCCAGATCGTCCAGCGTCTTGATGCCCTTCTCGCCCAGGCTCGCCAGCATGACCGGGGTCATGCCGTCGATCTCGGCCACGGCATCCTCCACGCCCAGCTCGCGGCGCTTGTCGTCCATCTGACGATCACGGGCCTCGAGGAAGATCTGGGCACGGTTCTGAAGCTCGGCCGCGACATCCGGGTCGAAGCCTTCGATGCCCGACAGCTCGTCTTCCGCGACGAAGGCGATCTCCTCGATCGACTCGAAGCCTTCGGTCACCAGCAGCTGGGCGATCACCTCGTCGACGTTCAGCGCCTCGATGAACAGCCGCGAGCGCTCGCGGAACTCTTCCTGGCGCCGCTCGGACTCTTCGGTCTCGGTCACGATGTCGATATCCCAGCCGGTCAGCTGAGATGCCAGGCGCACATTCTGACCGCGTCGACCGATCGCGAGCGACAGCTGCTCGTCGGGAACCACGACCTCGATGCGCTGGGTATCTTCGTCCATCACCACCTTGGCGACCTCGGCCGGGGCCAGGGCATTGACCAGGAAGGTGGCCGGATCCGGCGACCAGGGAATGATGTCGATCTTCTCGCCCTGCAGTTCGGCCACCACGGCCTGCACCCGTGAGCCACGCATGCCGACGCAGGCGCCGACCGGGTCGATGCTGCTGTCGTGGCTGGTCACCGCAATCTTGGCGCGCGATCCGGGATCCCGGGCGCAGCCCTTGATCTCGATGATGCCGTCGTAGATTTCCGGCACTTCCTGGGCGAACAGCTTCGCCATGAACTGCGGATGGGTCCGCGACAGGAAGATCTGCGGGCCCCGGGGCTCTTCACGCACGGCGTAGATATAGGCGCGCACGCGGTCGCCGACACGGAAGCTCTCGCGCGGGAGCAGCTCGTCGCGGCGCATCACGGCCTCGGCACGGCCCAGATCGACCACGACGCTGCCGTATTCGGCGCGCTTGACGATGCCGTTGATGATCTCGCCGACGCGGTCCTTGAACTCGTCGAACTGGCGCTGACGCTCGGCCTCGCGCACCTTCTGCACGATCACCTGCTTGGCGGTCTGGGCGGCGATGCGGCCGAAATCGATCGGCGGCAGCGGGTCGACCAGGAAATCGCCGGGGACGGCATCGGGCTTGCGGTGACGGGCATCGGCCACCGACATCTGGGTCGCCTCGTCCTCGACCTCGTCCACCACCTGGGTGTAGCGATAGAGCCGGATCTCGCCGGTCTTGCGGTCGATGGTCGCGCGGATATCGTGGTCCTGGCCGTATTTGCGGCGCCCGGCGGTCTGGATGGCCTGCTCCATCGCCTCGAGCACGGCATCGCGGTCGATCGACTTCTCGCGGGCAACCGCATCGGCGACCTGAAGCAGCTCGTGCCGGACCGGGCCGGTGTTGAAGTTGATGTCCATGGGCGCACTCAGCTCCGGTTGTCCTGAACGGCGGCGATGAGCTCATCGGTCAGGATGAGCTTCGCCGACGAAATCTCGTCGAATGGCAGGGCCGGTTCCGACCCGTCATCGAGGCGGATGGCCACCAGACCGCCTTCGCGCACGCCGGCCAGCCGGCCACGGAAACGCTTGCGCCCCTCATGCGGGCGGCGCAGTTCCATCTTGGCCTCGAAGCCGGCGAACCGCTCGAAATCCTTCAGCCGGGTCAGCGGCCGGTCGATGCCGGGCGAACTCACCTCCAGCGAATAGGCCTCGGTGATGGGATCCTCGACGTCGAGCAGAGCCGACACGACGTGGCTGATCTCGGCGCAGTCGTCCACCGTCATCGGCTGACCGTCCACCCGCTCCGCCATGATCTGGAGCGTGGCATTGACGCCGGAACGAAAGGTCACCCGCACGATCTCGTAACCGAGATCGCCGACGGCCGGCTCGATCAACTCCGTGATACGACGAACGACGTCCATGCGCTCCTCCGGTGGCGGGGCGACTCGCGAACCCTCTCGGGGCGGCGGTCCGACGCGGCACAATAAAAAAAGGCGGGCTTGGAAGGCCCACCCGGCGGAAGCTGCATGTGACCGCGACCACCGGCGGGCCCTCGTCCGGACGTACCTCGCCGCTCCCTCACCGGGGCGGATGGCTCGTCGGCTTGGGCGCTGGCGGGATCGCCGGCGGTCCGCAATCGCGGACGCTGGTCAATATACGCATATGTCGCGGAACCGCAAGGGGTTTATCCACAGCATCCCCGCGCAGGGATGCGCAGCGGTTGCAGGTCCGCCCTGCGGTCCGGGTCAACCGCGCCGGAAACTCATGAAGACCGGCACACGCCCGGCGGCACGGGCCTTCGCTTCGTAGCGGGTCTCGATCTGCCCGTCCGGCCGCCGCTGCCAGTCGCCCGGCCGCCGGGCCTCCCAGCTGAAATCGGGATGGGCGCGAAGATGGGCCAGCGTCCAGGCGCAGAGATCGGGATGGTCGGTGGCGGCGATCAGCCGCCCGCCCGGCCGCAGCACGCGGGCAAGCCCCGCCACCGTCTCCGTCTGGATGAAGCGGCGCTTGTTGTGGCGGCGCTTGGGCCAGGGGTCCGAGAACAGCAGGTAGACCCGGGCCAGCGAGGCATCGGGCAGGGCATCGAGCAGTTTCGCCGCATCGTCGCCCAGCACCCGGACATTGCGCAGCCCCCGGCGCTCCAGCTCCACCAGAAAGGCCGACATGCCGCCGATATAGGGCTCGCAGCCGATGAAGCCGGTATCCGGTTCGGCCTCGGCCCGGGCAATCAGATGCTCGCCGCCACCGAATCCGATCTCGACCACGATTTCGCGCATCGGCCGGCCGAACAGCCCGGCGGGCTCCAGCCGCGTCCCGGGTTCCGGCAGGGCGATTGCCAGTTCGGGCAGGGTCTCTTCCATCGCCCGGCTGCGCCCGGCCTTGAGCGGACGCCCCACCCGGCGGCCGAAATGGCGGCGGCCCATGCTTTCACCGGCGGCATCCGCCAGGGTATCGGTCCCGGGGGTCCGGGTATCGTCGGCGCTGGTCATCGTCGGCACGGGTCCGGCTTGCGGCTGAAGATCGGGTCGGAAACGCAACGGGGCGGCGGCCGTTCCCGGCCGCCGCCCCGCTGATCGCACGAATGGGGATCAGAGCACAAGCTGCTTGATCGTCTCCGCCAGATCGGTCTTCTCCCACGAGAAGCCGCCATCGGCCTCGGGGTCGCGGCCGAAATGGCCGTAGGCCGCAGTGCGGCCGAAGATCGGCCGGTTCAGCTTCAGATGCTCGCGGATGCCACGCGGCGTCAGGTTCATCGCCTCGCGGAGCGCATTCTCGAGCTTCGCCTCGTCGACCTGGCCGGTGCCGTAGGTGTCGACATAGACGGACAGCGGATGCGACACGCCGATCGCATAGGCGAGCTGGATGGTGCAGCGATCGGCAAGGCCGGCCGCCACCACGTTCTTCGCCAGATAGCGTGCGGCATAGGCGGCCGAGCGGTCGACCTTGGTGGGGTCCTTGCCCGAGAACGCACCGCCACCATGGGGAGCGGCACCGCCATAGGTGTCGACGATGATCTTGCGGCCGGTGAGGCCGGCATCGCCATCCGGGCCGCCGATCACGAAATTGCCGGTCGGGTTGATGTAGAGCCCGGCGTCGTCGCACATCCAGCCGGCCGGCAGCGAGGCTTCGATGACCGGCAGGACGGCCGCGCGGACCTCTTCCTGCGACGCCGAGGCCAGATGCTGGGTCGACAGCACGATCGAGGTCGCGCGCACCGGCTTGCCGTCGACGTATTCCAGCGTCACCTGGCTCTTGGCATCGGGGCCGAGCACCGAGATGTCGCCCGAACGGCGGGCCGTGCGCAGGTTGCGCAGGATGGTGTGGGCATAGTGGATCGGCGCCGGCATCAGCGCGTCGGTCTCACGGCAGGCATAGCCGAACATGATGCCCTGGTCGCCGGCACCTTCATCCTTGTTGCCGGCGGCATCCACGCCCATGGCAATGTCGGCCGACTGCTCGTGCAGCAGCACCTCGACCTTCGCCGTGTTCCAGTGGAAGCCGTCCTGCTCATAGCCGATGTCGCGAATCACCTCGCGAGCGACACGTTCGATCGTGTCGGGCGCGGTGTCGCCATGCGAGCGGATTTCGCCCGCGATCACCACGCGATTGGTGGTGGCAAGCGTCTCGCAGGCGACGCGGGAATAGGGATCTGCGGCGAGCAGATGATCCAGCACCGCATCCGAAATCCGGTCACAGATCTTGTCCGGATGTCCTTCGGAAACCGATTCGCTGGTAAAAAGATAGTTGCTGCGGGCCATGGCGCGTGTTCAACCCCTCAAGAACCGACGACGGACCACGAGATCGGAATCCGTGGTCCGGGCACCATCGCGGGTGGCGAACCGCGCTGGCACCACTGATGGACTCCGTGCGTCTGGGTTCTCGGCAGATAACGCGACAGCGCACCACCAAGCCCACTTAGCGCACTGTTTAACGTGGCGGCAAGCGGCACAAATCCGACCACGGACGATGTAGCGACATCCACGTCTACGCCGGGTGCGCTATCTACACCCTACATATTCACGCAGAAGTTTCAACTTCGTCGTCAGATGAAACTTTCACGGTACGACATCGGAATCAAGAGTGCTTTTTTGAGAGGCAGTCGCGAGGCCGTCGCTGATGGTCCTTGCAAGTTCAACCAGCCGCGCACGCGCACGCGGGTCCTGAATGCGGGAGAAGTTGAAGGCCAGGGTCTGCGCCTCGGGCCCGTCCATGACGAGCCAGTCGAACCCGTCGTCGATCCCGTCCGCGCTCTCTTCGGCCGTCACCGTTCCGACGTCCTCGTAAAAGAACGACACCGGAACATTGAGCGCATGCGCAATGAGGAACAGCCGTCCCGCGCCGATGCGGTTCGCCCCACGTTCATATTTCTGAATTTGCTGGAACGTCAGACCGACCCGCTGTCCCAGCTTTTCCTGACTAAGCCCCATCAGCTGGCGGCGAAGCCGCACCCGGCCACCGACATGGGCATCAATTGGGTTCAGTCGCGTCGCCATCCGTCACATCCCTCCTCGCTCACGGCTGCCTTCAATTCCGGCCCGTTTGTCAGGCGGATAGATGACATCACGCCATGGCATGGGTCAACCCCGGCGCGCGCATTGCAATGGCCGAAACGCGCATTCCGGGTTGCATTGCAAGCCCTACTCGCCTTTGATGACATGTGGCCAACGCCTCGATTGCCGGCTTCGACGCCACGGCGTCGACAGGTAGCCGAACAACCGGTCTGCGATCCGATGCCCCCCGGTCAGGCTCGCCACACGCGAAAGCGGCCGTTTTTCAACCCCGGGCCATCACACCCTGCCATCAGTTTCTCCTCTGCCGGATACGCCGTCCCAGGCCGCCCGGCAGGAAGGCGAGCGCCAGAACGATCAGGCCCGCCAACGCGGCCGAGGCATCGCCGAGGCGGGCATAAAGCGTGGGGGGCAGAGCTGCGGGCAGCGGCCCGTCCAGCACGCCCCGGCGGTCCAGCTCCAGCAGGGCGATGATCCGCCCAAGCGGATCGACGATCGCCGAAATGCCGTTATTCGCCGCACGGACCAGCGGCAGCCCTTCCTCGATGCTCCGCAGCCGGGCGGACGCGAAATGCTGATGGGGCCCCGCCGTCAGGCCGAACCATCCGTCATTGGTGACGTTCAGCAAAAAGCCCGGCCGGACCATGGGCGCCGCCCCCGCCGTCACCTCCCCCGGAAAGATCGCCTCATAGCAGATCAGCGGGCTGGCCGGCGGCAGCCCGGGCAGCGCCAGCGTCGCCGGGCCGGGGCCGGGCGTGAAATCGATGCTGCCGGCGGTAAGCTTCGGGAAGGGGTTGAATTCGCGCAGCGGCACATATTCGCCGAAGGGTACCAGATGTGCCTTGTCGTAGACGCCCACGATCCGCGCCCGATCATCGATCGCCATCACCGAGTTGAACACCCGCGGCTGCGGTTCCGTTCCCGCCGGCGCGCCGGCCGGCGGTGGCGTCCATTCCACACGGGGGGCGCCCGTGATCAAAAGACCGCCCGGCGGCACGGCCCGGGCCAGCACCTCGCGAACCTCGGCTTCCTGCTGCGGATAGTAGCCGACGGCCGTCTCGGGCCAGATCACGTCGGTGATGGTGTCGAAGCCCGGCCCCCGGGTCAGATCCAGATGCGTGCGCAGATGCTGCGCCTTCATCCCGCCGCGCCATTTTTCCTTCTGGTCGATCGCGGCCTGGACAAGGCGGAGTTTCACCCCCGGCACCATGACCGTCGGATGGGCCTCGAGACGCAGGGCGCCCCACAGGCCGACGCCCGCCAGCACCACAAGAATCAGCCCCCCGGTCATCGCCGCCGGCCGGCGGTCCCCCGGCTCCCGCACCAGCAGCAGCGCCGGGGCTGCAAAGACGGCGACGGCAAGCAGGCCCATGCCATAGGTGCCGACGATCGCGGCCCCCTGCGCCAGGGCGGGCACGGCCAGAACCGAGGCACCGGCCAGATTCCAGGGAAATCCCGTCAGCAGATGGCCGCGCAGCCACTCGGCCGCCACCCATGCCACCGCCAGAAACAATACCCGCCCGGCGCCCTTCGGCGCCGCGCGGGCCTGCGCCATGCCGGCCAGCCCCGTAAAGATTGCAAGTCCGGCCGACAGCCCCAGAACCGAGGGCACGGCCAGCGCGCCGAAGGCCGCCGCGTCGACGAAGAAGGCGACGCCGATCCAGTACAGCCCGGCCGCGAACTGGCCGAGCCCGAAAGCCCAGCCTGTCCAGAACCCCGGCCAGAGCCGGCCGCGGACGCCATCGAGCAGCAGCAGAAGCAGGGTGAAGGCAACGAAGCCCAGGGGCCAGGCGTCGGCCGGCGGCAGCGCCGCCGTCGACAGGCCGCCGGCCAGGGCCGCCAGTCCCAGACGTGCACGCACGCCAAGCCCGCCGATCCGGTCGGCGAGGCGGTGCAATCGGCCTTCCGCAGCCGGGCGGTCCCGATCGGCCAGGGTCACGCGGCCGTCGTGGCTTCAGGGGCGGTCACGCGGATGCGCAACCGCTTGATCCGCCGGGGATCGGCATCCAGAACCTCGAAGACAAGCCCCGCCGGATGCTCGACGGTCTCACCCGCCGCCGGCACACGGCCGGTGAGGGCGAAAACCAGACCGCCCAGCGTGTCGACATCCTCGTCGTCATCGACCAGAACCCTGTCGAGCCGCGCTTCCAGCTCTTCGACATCCAGCCGGGCATCGGCCTCGAAGACGCCGTCTTCCACTTCCTCCAGCCGCGGCTGCTGTTGATCGTCGTGCTCGTCCTCGATCTCGCCGACGATCTGTTCGACCAGATCTTCGATCGTCACCAGCCCGTCGGTGCCGCCGTATTCGTCGACCACGATGGCAAGATGAATGCGGGTGGTCCGCATGCGGTTCAGCAGGTCGAGCACGCGCCTGGAGGGCGCCTCGAACAGCACTTCCCGCACCAGCCCCGGGCTTTCCAGCGTGCCGGTTTCTCCCAGACGCCCGACCACATCCTTGATGTGGACCATGCCGACCAGTTCATCCAGCGTGCCGCGATAGACCGGCAGCCGGGAATGCCCCGCCTCGGCCATGGCGCGGAGGGCGGCATCGATGGGTGTGGAGATTTCGATGGCGATGATGTCCGCGCGTGGCACCATCACGTCCTCGACGGTCAGATCGCCGAGTTTCAGCACGTTGGTCACCAGCTGGCGTTCGGCGGGGTCGAGCGCCTCGCGCTCCTCCTCCTCGCCTTCAATGCGCTCGGCCAGTTCGACCAGGCTCTCGCGCAGCTCGTCCCGGTCGCGGGAACGCCCGCCGCCGAGCCAGGACATCAGCAGATGCCCCAGGGAAGTATTGCCGGCCCCGCCCGAGCGGGGCCGTCTAGACGAAGATTGGTCGCTCATCGCTTCCTGCCCGATGGGCCGCCGGCCGACGGATCCTCATGATCCGGGCCCGGGGCCCCTGCCCTCGGACCCAGGTCAGCCCTGCGGTCCGGTCGATCGTATTGCCGCCCTGCCCGGAACGGCCTCCCGATCCTCCGACTTCTCAGACTCTCCAACGAAGGCGGGGGTGTCGTCAATCATCCATCTGAACGCGGCAGCAGCGCGGCGGCCGCATGGTGCCGGGCAACCTTCGCGCGCACTCAGTCCGCGTCGGGCGCGCCCTCGATCTCGGCATAGGGGTCCTGGATGCCGAAGCCCGCCAGACAGCGGATCTCGACGGCTTCCATCTGCTCGGCCTGATCGTCGTCGACATGGTCATGGCCAAGCAGATGCAGCAGGCCGTGGGCGATCAGATGCATCAGATGGGCCCGCGGCACCTTGCCCTGCGCGGCCGCCTCGGCCTTCACCGTCTCGGCCGCGACGATCACGTCGCCCAGCATCAGCGGCGCCTCTGCCGGCAGCATGTCGAGAACCTCATCGATCGTCTCCGGATCCTCCGGATCGATGGACTCTGCGGGAAAGGACAAGACGTTGGTCGGCTTGTCCTTCTCCCGCCAGTCACGGTTCAGCTCGCGCACGGCGGCATCGTCCGTCAGCGTGACCGAGATCTCGATCAGCCGGTCCTCCGCCCGGGCGAGCAGATCCGAGGCCGCCATCGTCAACAGGGCGCCGGCCAGACGACCGATCGCCTCGGGCAGCGGCCCGTCCAACCGGGCCGCCGGCTCGTCCCAGCAGGGATCAGCCCAGATTTGCCCGACGCGCTGCAGGGCGATCTCCACCCGCCCCCCCATGAGAGCAAGCGTTTCGACATCCTCTGCCACGCCCTCGTCGCCATCCTCCTGCGGCGGCAGGTCGATCATGCCGTGTCCTCCCCGGCCTTCGCAGGGGCGGCGCCACGTTCCGCCTGCCGGCGCGGGCGACGCCGGGCTTCGTCGCGGGCGTCATAGGCGCGCACGATGCGGGCCACCAGCGGGTGGCGGACGACATCGGTATCATCGAAGGTGACGACGGGCACCTCCTTAAGCCGCCCCAGCACCGACAGCGCATCCGACAGGCCTGAGACGGTGCCGGCCGGCAGATCGATCTGCGACAGGTCGCCGGTGATCACCATGCGGCTGTTCTCACCCAGGCGGGGGAGGAACATTTTCATCTGCACCGCGGTGGTGTTCTGCGCCTCGTCCAGGATCACGAAGGCGTTGGAGAGCGTGCGGCCGCGCATGAAGGCGAGCGGCGCCACCTCGATCTTGCCGCTTTCGATCAGCTTGGCGACGATGTCGTCGGGCAGGGTGTCCTGAAGCGCATCGTAGAGCGGGCGGAGATAGGGGTTCACCTTCTCCTCCAGCGTGCCGGGCAGGAAGCCCAGCCGCTCCCCCGCCTCCACCGCCGGACGCGACAGAATGATGCGGTCGACCTTCTTTTCCAGGAACAGCGCCACCGCCATGGCCACCGCCAGATAGGTCTTGCCCGTACCCGCCGGGCCGATGCCGAAGACCAGATCATGATCGCGGATCGCAGACAGATAGGCCCCCTGGCGCATGGACCGGGGCGTGATGCGCTTTTTCTTGGTCTTGATGACCACTTCGCCGGTGATGTAGGCACCAGCCTGCGCACCGTGATCGCCGCTGCGCCCTGTCGCCGGATGCGTGACCGTGGTGGTCGCCTCTGCCGGCGGGATTTCCACCGCCTCGGTGCCGAGCGCCGCGGTCGCGGCCTGGGTGACCATGCGGATCGCGGCGTCGACCTCGGCCATGGTCACGATCAGGTTGCGCTTCAGTCGCTGGTAAAGGCCGTCCAGCACATCGGCGGCGGCATCCTGGGCACTTTCACTGCCCTGGATCGCCAGGCGGTTGCCACGGCTGACGATATGCACGCCAAGCTGGCTTTCGATCCGCACCAGATGCTCGTCATGTTCGCCGACCAGCAGCGCGAGCAGGTGGTTGTCGTCGAAATCCAGGATCACCGCATCGATGTCGGCTGCGGCAACCCGCTCGGCAGCCATGGGGGTGCGGCCGCGCGCCGCGCGATCGGTGCGCCGGGCCGTCAAGAAACCACCCCGGCGGACGCGGCGATCCGGCTGTCCCCGGCGGCGGTGATCCCGGTCGGCAGCCATTCGCCGCCCGTGATCCGCCCGTTCAGGCTGAAGGAATTGACGGTGTCGATGTCGACCTCCACCATCCGGCCCGCGGCCTCCGCGGGTGCGTCGACCACCACCGCCTGCATGTAAGGCGAGCGGCCGACCATCTGCCCGGCATGCCGGCCGGGCCTCTCCAGCAGCACCGGCAGGCGCCGCCCCGTCATGCTGGCATTGAAGGCGCGCTGCTGGGACGAAAGCAGGTCCTGCAGGCGCTGCAGGCGCTCGGACTTCACCTCTTCCGGCACCTGGTCGTCCAGATCCGCGGCCGGCGTGCCGGGACGCGGGCTGTATTTGAAGGAATAGGCGAGCGCGTAATCAACCCGCTCCACCAGCCGCATGGTCGCCTCGAAATCCGCATCGCTCTCGCCGGGGAAGCCGACGATGAAATCCCCGGACATCGCCATGTCGGGGCGCACCTCGCGCAGCCGGTCGACGACGCGCAGATAGTCTTCGGCGGTGTGCTTGCGGTTCATCGCCTTCAGGATCCGGTCGGATCCCGACTGCACCGGCAGGTGCAGATAGGGCATCAGCTGCGGCAGGTCGCGATGGGCCAGGATCAGGTCGCCGCCCATGTCGCGGGGGTGCGAGGTGGTGTAGCGGATCCGGGCGATGCCGTCGATTTCGGCAATCGCCCGCGCCAGCCGGGCCAGGGTCCAGTCGCCCGCCGGTCCGCGGGCCCCTTCAGGGGCCGCACCGTGATAGGCGTTGACGTTCTGGCCAAGCAGCATCACCTCGCGCACGCCGTCGGCCGCAAGCGCGCGGATCTCGTCCAGAATGGCCCCCGCCGGCCGGCTGTATTCGGCCCCGCGGGTATAGGGGACCACGCAGAAGGTGCAGAACTTGTCGCAGCCTTCCTGCACGGCCACGAAGGCGGTATGTCCGCGCCGGCCGGTGGCGGTCGGCAGATGGTCGAACTTGGCCTCGGTCGGGAAATCGGTCTCGACCACCGCCTGGCCCCGGCTGGCGCGCTCCACCATGTCGGCCAGACGATGATAGGTCTGCGGGCCGAAGACGATGTCGACGAAGGGGGCACGGGTCCGGATCTCGGCGCCTTCGGCCTGTGCCACGCAGCCGCCGACCGCGATCAGCCGTCCTGCGGGACCGCCGGCCGCGCGCAGCCGCCCCAGATCGGAATAGACCTTCTCGGCCGCCTTTTCCCGGATGTGACAGGTGTTCAGGATCACCAGATCCGCGTCTTCCGCCACCTCGGTCGGCGCAAAGCCCTGGGCGGCCAGCACGTCCGACATGCGTTCGCTGTCGTAGACGTTCATCTGGCAGCCATAGGTCTTGATGTAGAGCTTCTTCGTCACCCTCGCCTCGGGCCTCGTTCTGATCGGGCCGCGGTCCGCTGACCGCCTCACCCGCAAGATATCAGCCGCGCCGCGGCCGCTTCAAGACGCACACCCGGCCTTCGTCAGACCCGCACGTCCTCGGAGGTCGCCTCGCCCTCTGCTGCATCGATCTCCTGGGGGTCGAGCGGCTCGTCCTCTTCGGCCACCTGAAGGGCGCCGCCCTCCACTGCCGGGCCGCGCTGCGCCAGGACATGGCCGATCAGGGCGAGCGCCGCCGTCGAACGGCCCTGCAATGCCTGGGCGACACCGGCCGAGACCGCCTGCTCGCAATGGCGGGCAAGCGCCTTGCGGTCCTTGAAGTCATCGATGGTAACCGGTGGATGGAAAACCAGTTCCACCCGGGCGGGGCCAAGGGTCAGGGCGGTCCACAGATGGCCCGCCAGATCCATGTCACCATACCAGGCATAGGCCGGACGCAGCTTGCGCCCCATGGGCATGCCGCGGACATGGGTATAGGCCAGAGAGACCGGCTGCACCACCAGCGGCCGCCCGGTCGGCCGGCGATCCGCCACCGAGAAGAAGGCGGTGCGGAAGGGCAGCACCCGCTGGCCGTCATTGCTGGTGCCCTCGGGGAACAGGATCAGCCGGTCGCCCGCTTCCAGCCGCCTCGCCACCTCGTCGGCCTGTTCGGCCGTGCGGCTGCGCTCGCGTTTCACGAACACGGTGCGCTGCAGCTTGGCGAGCAGGCCATAGAGCGGCCAGTCCGCCACCTCGCTCTTGGCGATGAACGAGCCGGCGATCACCGATCCCAGCACCGAGATGTCGAGATAGGAGCTGTGGTTGGAAACGAACAGCGCCGGCCGGTCGCGCACCGGCGTGCCGACCACATCGACGTCGAAGCCGATCAGCCGGCAGGTCAGCCGGTGATAGAAGCGCGGGAACCGCACGGCACCGGGCAGCTTCAAAGCCACCAGCGCCGCCTGCACCGGGATCAGTGCCGCCGTCACCGCCAGATAGACCGGCAGAAGCACGGCGGCCCGCAGCCACCCGGTCATGCGCCCTCGTCGCCGGCCTTGCCCCGGCCGCGCCCCGAGCCGCCTTCATAGCGATCCCGGTAGCGCCCGGTGATCAGGTCGCTCTTTACGATCATGCAGACGTCGGTGGTGTTGAACTGCTTGTCCACCACCGCGCCGTCACCGACGAAGCCGCCAAGCCGCAGATAGCCCTTCACCAGCGGCGGCAACTCGGCCAGGGCGCGGGTGGCGTGCAGATCGTCCTTTGCCACCAGATCCATCGCGACGTAGCGCTCGGGCACCGCCACCGGCCGCAGGGCCTCGGGCGCCAGATGATAATGGTGCAGATAGGCGAGCTGGGTCTTCAGCATGTCGATATCGGTGCCGTCCAGACTGGCGCAACCGAACATCAGCTGAATGTCGTAATGCTCGAGATAGATGGCGATGCCGCGCCAGAGCAGCTGCATGGTCGAGCGGTTGCGGTATTCCGCCGCAACGCAGGATCGGCCAAGCTCCAGCAGTTCGCCCTCGACCGTCATCAGCGGGCCGATGTCGAACTCGTCGGCGGTATAGAAGCGGCCATGGGCAAGGGCCACCGACCGGCGCAGCAGCCGGTAGGTGCCGACCACCGTCGGCGCCCCGCTCGGATGGGCCTCGTCGATCACCAGAAGGTGGTCGCAGATCGCATCGAAACCGTCCAGATCGCGCTTCACAGCCGCCATCTCGGGGCTCGGCTGAGCGTGGCGTTCCTCGTAGAACACGTGGTAGCGCAGGCGCTGGGCCGCCTCGATGTCGTCGGCTCCGTCCGCGAGGCACACCCGCAGATTTCCGGAACGCAGGCCGAGGTCGGGTTGGAGTGTTTCGGTCATCCGAACATGCCCTGAAGTCTCGCGGCGATGAGGACCGGCCACCGGGGTGGCCGGTCGTGGGTGAAGGGGCGGACCGGAGCATGGCCCTCTGTCCCGGGATCCCGGACGATCCCGGAGGGGGCCCGCGCCGGTCGGCGGCGGGGCGGCCCGTCAGGCCTTGCCGGCGTCCGTGTCGTCGTCCTGGGGCTGATCCAGCGGAATGCCGTACAGTTCCAGACGATGATCGACCAGTCGGTAACCGAGCTTGCGGGCGATCTCCTGCTGAAGACGCTCGATCTCGGTGTTCTGGAATTCGATCACGGTTCCGTTGCGCATGTCGATCAGATGATCGTGATGCTCTTCGGGAATGGTCTCGTAGCGGGCGCGGCCGTCGCCGAAATCATGCCGCTCCAGAATGCTCGCTTCCTCGAACAGCCGCACCGTCCGATAGACGGTGGCGATGCTGATCCGCGGATCAACGGCACTGGCCCGGCGATGCAGCTCTTCGGCATCCGGGTGGTCGTCGGCTTCCGACAGCACGCGGGCGATCACCCGGCGCTGGTCGGTCATCTTCAGACCCTTTTCGAGACACAGACGCTCCAGTCGCGACATCTCCAAGATGGCCTGGCTCCTTGGGCAGAAAGGGGGCGGAACACGCGGATGGCCGGTCTGCGCGCTTCTGCATGCCGCCACCCCCTGTTCCGTCCGGAACGGAGGCCGCGCCATCGTCGCGCCTTCGGACGACCGTCACGAACGGATAAGGACGGCCCCATCAGAGGCACGGTCCCCGCAATCGGTCGTGGCGGGATGGTCTGGAAGACCACCCCGCCCGTCAGGCCATTATCGGACAGCAGCCGCGCAACGACAAGCGGCGGGCGCCACAGTCTTCCGACCGGCGCCCGCAAAATCGTCAGCCGAGGCAGCTGCGGGCCGGATCAATCCGCGTCGCCGCGGCCCCGACGGCCAAGACCGATGCGCTTGGCAAGATCGCTGCGCTGGCGGGCATAGCCCGGCGCGACCATCGGATAGTCGTCGGCCAGGCCCCAGCGGCGGCGATATTCTTCCGGGGTCATGTCGTAGGCCGTCTTGAGGTGGCGCTTCAGCATCTTCAGCTTCTTGCCGTCCTCGAGGCAGATGATGTAGTCGTCATGCACCGACTTGCGGATCGGCACCGCCGGGGTCGGGCGCTGCTCTTCCTCACGCGGTTCAGGCTCGCGGCCGAGGCCGGCAAGGCTCTGATAGACCTCGCCGATCAGCTGCGGCAGTTCGCCGGCCGACACGGTGTTGTTCGCGACATGGGACGACACGATCTGTGCGGTCAGCGAGAGAAGATCGAGCGGGCTCGGATTTTCGGCCATGATATGGTCTGGACCTCGGTGTCTCGGGCGGAAATCAGGGTCGGGAGCAGATGTCGGGACAGGCCGGGCCTTCCGCGCGGGAATGCCCTTGACTTCGACGGCCCGGGGGACGACGTCGAGGTCTGAGAGCCTGGCGGGTGGTCTGTCCGACCGGGATGACGATGACGAGGATGGACATCGGCACTGATGTCCGGGCCCCGCACCGGTACCGGCCTCCGCCCAGGATGGCCGTCACCGGGACGTACCCGTCCCTCGCACTCCGAGACGACGACCGGATGGTTCGCAATGAAACCAAGTGCAGATCGCTTTCTCGACGTCACGCATGATGTCTGCCCGATGACGTTTGTCAAAACAAAATTAATGATCGGGAAGATGTCCGGCGGTCAGATCGGTGAAGTCCGACTGAAGGCGGGCGAGCCTCTGGAGAACGTACCGCGGTCGGTTGTGGAACTGGGGCACCAGATCGTGGACCTGTCGGCTGAAACGGACACGCCGGACGTGTGGCGGCTGACCTTCCGAATCGCCGGCGGATAACGAAATCTCGGGCAGATTTCAGGCGGGAACCAAAGGCAGTTCCATGACTTCGGCATCCACCGCCGGGGCCTTGCCGCGTGCATAGTAACCGCGCCGACGACCTGCGATCCGGAAACCTGCCGACAGATAAAGAGCCCGCGCCGGCATGTTGTCGACCGCCACTTCCAGCAGCAGCCGGTCTGCCCCGCGGGCAGCTGCCCAGATCGCCGCCCCGTCGAGCAGACGCCGTCCCAATCCACGCCCGCGGCAGGCCGGATCGACGGCGATGGTCAGAATCTCGGCCTCGCCGGCCGCGGCCTGCACCATCACCATGCCGGAAAGCGCCGGCTCAGGGCCCAGGATCATCGCGGCCACCGTCGGCAGGGCCAGCAGATCGCGGATGGCGTCGGCACTCCACTGCGTCTCCCACGGGGCATCGAAGGCCCGCGCATAGAGTGCGGCCATGGCCGGCGCCGTATCGGCCGTTGCCGGCGCCAGATCATGGGTGCCGGTCACGGCGTCTCGATCCCGCTCGGCGCCGGCGGCAGGGCATCGGGTGCCCGCAGATAGAGCGGCACGGGCGGTGTGCCGCCGGCCTGCCCCGCCGCCAGATGGCGCTCTGCCAGGCCGATCAGATCGGCGGCATCCGGTTGCCCATGCCCGTGCGGCAGATCGTCACGGACCAGATCGGCCAGCCCGTGGGCATCCAGCAGCGGGCGCAGCAGCCGCGCCCCTGCCCCCACCGCCAGCGCCGGCCGGGCGACCAGATCGGCCGCCGCCGTCTCGGGCGTCACGGCCGCCGGCTCGCCGGGGCTGCCATCGGCAGCGATGCGCTGAACATAGACCTCGCCGCGCCGTGCATCGATCACTGCCAGCACCCCGCGCCCGCGGGCATCCGCAGCGGCGACATCTTTAGCGGCACCAGCGGCCAGCAGCTCCAGCGTGGTCATGCCAAGAACCGGGCAGCCGGCCGCCAGCGCCAGACCGCGGGCAAATCCCAGCCCGATGCGCACGCCGGTGAAGGTGCCGGGGCCGCGGGTGACCGCCACGGCGGCAAGCTCCACCGGTGCGACACCCGCCTCGGCCATCAGCCCCTTGACCAGGGGCGCCAGCCGTTCCGCCGCCGCCCGGGCATCCGGCAGAAAGAACCGGGCCACCACCTCTCCATGGCGGCCGATCGCCGCCGAGGTCGCCCCGGCGCAGGTGTCGAGTGCCAGAACTGCCGTCCGTCCGCCGAAGGTCATATGTATGTCCGTGCCCCCGGAGCCGTGCCTTGTGCTAGGGTTCCCCCGCCGCATAGCACGGACGGGACAGCTGATGTTAGAAGAAATCCTGAGCGCGCGGGACGGGGTCGATATCGACATCGCCTACGCCACCACCCGCAACTTCACCGGCCGGCCGATCTATGCCCGCGCCGCCTGCTTCCTGCATCCCGAGGCCGCAGCGGCGATGCGCCGGGCGATCGCCATCGCTGCACGCCAGGGGCTGCGCTTCCGCATCTACGACGCCTTCCGGCCGTCCGAGGCCCAGTGGAAGCTGTGGGAACACACGCCGGATCCGAACTTCGTCGCCGATCCGCGTCGGGGCTCGCCCCACTCTCGCGGGGCTGCGGTCGACCTCACGCTGATCGACGGGTCGGGAGAGGCGCTCGACATGGGCACGGGGTTCGACGACTTCACCCCGCTGTCGCATCACGGTGCCGCCGGCATCACGCCCGAGGCGGAACGCAACCGGCTGTTGCTGATGGGGATCATGACCACCGCTGGATGGGATTTCTACCGCAATGAATGGTGGCATTATCAGCTCTTCGACGCCCGACGCCTGCCGGTGTTGAGCGACACGGCCGCAGGCACGCGGCTGATGCCCGCCGGCTGACTGCCGGAACCTGACGCGATCACGAGGGGAGATCCGCCGAGATGTCGATCGAGGGACGCAAGCTGCTGGTCACCGGGGGAACCGGCGCACTGGGCCGCGCGGTGGTGCTGGCCGCGCTGGACCGGGGGGCCGAGGTCGCCGCGACCTATCTGGTGGCAGAGGAATGCGCCGCCGCCGAAACGGCATTCGGCGGCCGGGCGGTGCTGGTCCAGGCCGATCTGGGCAGCGAAGACCAGACGGCGACCGCCGTGGACGCCGCGGCGGCGGCCCTGGGCGGCCTCGACGGCATCGTCGCCATCGCCGGCGGCTTCGATATGGGGCCGCTTGCCGAGGTGGACGGCAGCCGCTTCGACGCGATGATGTCGATGAATGCCCGCAGTCTCTATCACACGCTCCGGGCCGGCGTGCCGCATCTGAAGGCGGCCGGCGGCGGATCGATCACCGCCATCGGCGCCAGGCCCGCGGTCGCAGGGGCGGCACAGATGGCAGCCTATGCCGCCTCGAAGGCGGCGGTGATGTCGCTGGTCCAGAGCCTGTCGCAGGAACTGCTGGCGAGCCATATCCGCGTCAATGCCGTGCTGCCCTCGATCATCGACACCCCGGCCAACCGCGCGGCCATGCCCGATGCCGATCATGCTGCCTGGGTCACGCCCGAGGCACTGGCGAAGATCATCCTGTTCCTGACCTCATCGGAGGCCGCCCCGATCAGCGGCGCCCTGGTGCCCGCCTATGGCCGCGCCTGACCGACCGTCTGCGGCACCCGGCCGCCGCGCCCTGGTCCTGATCCCGCCGCGCAAGCGCGACCGGCTGGCCAAGGGGGTCGATCGCGACGAGCTGGAGCGCCGCCTGATCCGCGCCGGCTTCCGCCCCGACATCCCGGATCTGGACGGGCCCGACGCTTTTCCCGAGGCCATCCGCACGGCAGGCGCCTCGGCGGAGCCGCCGGCCCTCGTCATGGTCGGCGGTGGCGACGGCACCCTCTCGGCCGTGGCCGACGCCATGGCCGAGACCGGGTTGACGCTCGCCATCCTGCCGCTCGGCACCGCAAATGATCTCGCCCGCACGCTCGCCATTCCGGCCGATCCCGCCCAGGCGGTGGACGTGGCGCTGAAGGGGCGCGTGCGGCAGATCGATATCGGCACCGTCGATGGCCGCGGCTTTTTCAACGTCGCCAGCATCGGCCTGTCGGTCGACGTCGCCGAGGCGCTGGATGGCGAGGAAAAGCGTCGTTTCGGCCCGCTCGCCTATCTGTTCGCACTGTTCAGGGTGGTGACCCGGCACCGTCGCTTCCACAGCGTTCTGACGGTCGACAACCGGCGGGTGGAGATGCGGGCGATCATGGTCGCGGTTGCCAACGGCCGCTATCACGGCGGCGGGCTGACCGTTGCCCCCGATGCCGCGATCGACGACGGCCGGCTGGACGTCTATGTGATCGAGCCCGTCTCCCACTGGCGCATGGCCTTGCTGCTGCCGGCGCTGCGTCTTGGAACCGCCGATGCCTGGATGGGTGTTCACCGTATGTCGGGCCGTGAGGTCCGGGTCGAAACCCCGTCCAAGCCGAAGCGGATCAATGTCGACGGCGAAATCCTGACCAAAACCCCGGCGAGCTTCGGCCTGAAACGCCGGGCGATCCGGGTCATGACCCCCGACCGGCCAGCGGCCGAGCTGCCGGGCACCCGGAACCGGCCGGACAACCGGCCTCCGTCATCCCCCCCACGCGCTCCGCACCCGGCGCCGCCTGAAGATCAGGAGGAGCAGATGCATCCCGAAGAGGAAGGCCTTGCCACCGAGGCCGAGATCGCCCTGCAGGATCTGGCCCGTGCCGCCCGCGAGGGCGTGGCGCTGACCGAACGGCTCGCCCTTCATGCCGGCCCGCATCTGGGCGAAGAGGTGGTGGCGGCGCTGGGCCGGATCGGCGGCGCCTGGGGCCGGATCGCCATCACCGCCGACGAGGCGCTGGATGCGATGGACCTGCCCACCCGCGACGCCGATGACGACCGGGCGCTGATCGAGGATGTGGTGAACTGGCTGGAAGGTCTGGTCGGCATGCCGCTGGATCAGCGGGTCAGCCAGCGCCTGCATCAGGCGGCGACCCGGATCGAGATCGCGATCGAAGAGGTCCGTCAGGTCGGCCAGGCCCGCGTGGCCGAAGTCGTTACCGCCGCCTATGACGAGGCCTGGTCGCTGATCGTGGCATCTCTGCCCGATCCCGATGGCGGCGGCGCCTCGGACTGAGCCATCTCGTCGTCGCGGGAGACGCCGCGAATCATCGCCCTGAGCTTGGCGACATAGCGCGGCCCCAGCTCCGAATAGGCACTGAGGCCGCCCGCCAGCTGCAGCGGATCGGGCAAGGTGCCGTCCAGCCGCGCCTCGGCACGGTGGCGCCGGAAGGCGGCATAGGCGCGGTGGGTGTTCAGATTGTGGACATAGGCCGCGACCGAGGCGGTGATGTCGGGGAAGGCACGCGCGACATGGGCCGCCCCGCGCTTGCGCGCCAGCGGCATCACACCGTCGGCCAGCCGCCAGGCCCGCTCGCCGAACAGCGCATGAGCCTCGTGCGCCAGACGGGAGCGGCCCCAGCCGCTTTCCAGGGCCGCCTGGGCGGTGATCAGGGCCGGCGGCACGGTGTCCACCCGCACCAGCAGACGCACCGGATCGTCGGCGGGAACGCCATAACGGGCGGCGATGGCCGCGACCCGCGCCTCCAGCCCGCGGGGCGGCCGACGTCCTTCCGCCCGGGCATCGGCCGCCAGCGTCACCAGCGCCCGTTCCAGCCGCACCCGGGCATTCACCGCCCGGATGGCGGGGTCAAGCGTGTCGCGAAACAGGGCCTTGCGGGTGTCGGTATCGAGCGCACCGGCCAGCTCGGCCGGCAGCGCCCCGGGTGCCGCCGCCTCGGCACGGCGGAGATCTAAGGCCGCCAGCGTCGCCGGCGACAGCCCGAAACCGCCGGCCGGCCGCGGCAGCACGCCCAGAGCGGACCCGAACGCGACCAGCCCGGCCGCAACGGCGACGGCCAGGCAGGCGAGACGGTAGCGGGGTGTCATCACGCGGAAGGTCGGCTCAGACCTGACGGACCTCGACCACCTCGGGCACATAGTGCTTGAGCATGGTCTCGATGCCGTTTTTGAGCGTCATGGTCGAGCTGGGGCAGCCCGAGCAGGCACCATGCATCTGCAGATAGACGATGCCGTGATCGAAACCCTCGAACACGATGTCGCCGCCATCCTGGGCCACGGCCGGGCGGACCCGGGTATCGATCAGCTCGCGGATGGTCGCCGTCACCTCGTCCTCGTCGACGGCCGGAGCGGCTGCCGCATCGCCTTCACCGGTCAGCACAGGCCGGCCCGAGGTGAAGTGCTCCATGATGTCCGACAGGATCAGCGGCTTCAGCAGCATCCAGTCGGCCTGTTCGGACTTGGTGACCGAGACGAAATCGGCCCCCAGATAGATGCCTTCGACGCCGTCGATGGCGAGCAGGGTGCCGGCCAGCGGCGAGCGGGCCGTGTCGTCGCCGCGCGCGAACTGGGCGCCGCCCTCGGCCACATCCCGGCCGGGCAGGAACTTCAGCGTCAGCGGATTGGGCGTCCGCTCGGTCTGGATGAACATCGGACCTGATCCTCTCTGCGGCTTTCGGGTGACGGAACCCATGCCGTCTGTCGTGCCCTGATTTGGCACCTCGATCCGGCGGGATCAAGACGTCTTCGACGCAGCCCCGTTCTGCACGATCCCCTCCTGTGGCACTCCTGCATGCCCCGGGCGGTGATCGCGGGCGAGCACGGTATAGACGGTCGGCAGCACGAACAGGGTGAACAGCGTGCCGACCATCATGCCCGAGACGATCACCACCCCAAGGCCGAAGCGGCTTGCGGCCCCGGCCCCTGCGGCAAAGAGCAGCGGCACCAGGCCGAAGACCATGGCCGCCGTGGTCATCAACACCGGCCGGAGCCGGATCTCCGCCGCCCGCCGGATCGCCTCCCGCCGGGCCAGCCCTTCATGCAGCTGCAATTCGTTGGCAAACTCGACCATCAGGATGCCGTGTTTGGCGATCAACCCGATCAGGGTGACCAGCCCGATCTGGGTATAGATGTTGAGCGTGGCCGCCCCCATCGCCAGCGGCGCCAATGCCCCGCAGATCGACAGCGGTACCGTGATCAGGATGATCAGCGGATCGACCAGGCTCTCATACTGCGCGGCCAGCACCAGATAGATCACCACCAGCGCCGCCAGGAAGGCGATGACGAGGCTCGCCCCTTCCTGAACGTATTGGCGCGAATCCGACTGCCAGTCATGGCTGAATCCGGCCGGCAAGGCCCGGGCCTCGGCGTCGAGAAACGCGACCGCCTGCCCCATGGAGACGCCCGGCGCCGGAATGGTCTGGATGGTCGCGGCATTCTGCTGGTCGAACTGGCTGAGCCGGTTGGGCTCCACCCGCATCGAGATCTCCGCGACCGCCCGAAGCGGTACCAGCGTGCCGTCGCGGCTGCGCAGGAACTGGCGGCCGAGGGCGTCCGGGGTCAACCGCTCACTCTGCAGGCTCTGGGGAATGACGTCGTAGGACCGGCCGGCCATGGCAAAGCGGTTGACGTAGTTCTCGCCCACCAGGACCGCCAGCGTCTCGCCGATATCGGCCATGGCGATGCCCAGGCTCGCCGCCTTGTTCCGGTCGACCGACACCTGCACCACCGGCCGGTCATAGTCCAGATCGCCGTCGACCACCACGAACAGCCCGCTCTCCCGCGCCCGTTGCTTGATCTCTTCCATGGTTCGGTAGAGCACGTCATGAGGCTCGGGCGTGCGCAGCACCATCTGCACCGGCAGACCGCCGGTGGAGCCGGGCAGCGGCGCCGGCTGGAACACGAAGATCGCGCTGCCCTCCACCTCGGCCACCGCCTGCTGCAACCCCGCCTGGACGTCCGACGCCGTGCGGCTGCGGGCCTCCCAGCGGGAGAGATTGGCGCCGCCGAAGCTTGCAGACGGCCCGTCGGTGCCGTTGATGATCCAGGTGCCGACCGTCTCGGGCATCGCCGCGAACACCTCGTCCAGCCGGGCCGCAAACCGCTCGGCATAGGCGAGATTGGCATGCTGGGGCGACTTGATCGCCGCCAGGACCGAGGCCTGATCCTCGACCGGCGCCAGCTCCCGCGCCGGCATCTGGTAGAGCAGCGGCAGGCTGATGCAGACGCCCAGCGCCACCAGCCCGGTTGCCCAGCGATGGCGCAACGACAGGCCGAGCAGATGCCCGTAGCTGCGGGTCAGCCCGCCGAAAACCCGCTCCGTCACCCGCGCCATCCGGCTTTCATGAAGCTTCGCCGTCAGCAGCAGCGAACTCATCACCGGCGAGAGGGTCAGCGCCACCACGCCCGAGACCACCACCGATCCGGCCAGCGTCAGGGCGAATTCCCGGAACAACGCCCCGGTCAGCCCGCCCATCAAGCCGATCGGCGCGTAGACCGCAGCCAGCGTCAGCGTCATGGCGACCACCGGCCCCGCCACCTCGCGGGCGCCGATCAGCGCTGCCTCGAAGGGCGTGCGCCCTTCCTCGACATGGCGATGGACGTTCTCGACCACCACGATCGCATCATCGACCACAAGCCCGATCGCCAGCACCATGGCGAGCAGGGTGAGCAGGTTCAGACTGAATCCGAAAGCGAGCATCAGGGCCGCCGCCCCCAGCATCGACAGCGGGATGGTCACAACCGGGATCAGCACGCTGCGCAGCGAGCCGAGGCAGAGGAAGATCACCACCACCACGATCACCAGCGCCTCGACCAGGGTGTGCAGCACCTCGTCGATCGAGGCCTGGATGAAGCCCGCACTTTCATAGGCGAGATCGACGCGGACATCGGGTGGCAGGGTCTTGCCGATCGCGGGCAGAAGATCGCGGATGCCGTCGACGATCACCAGCGGGTTGCCGGCCGGCGTCGGAAACAGACCGAGGAAGACCGCGGCCTCACCATCCATCACCGCACTGGTCTGGGTGGAGGCGGCGCCCAGCTCGATCGTGGCCACATCGCCCAGCCGGACCAGCCCGCGGGCATCGTCGCGGATCACCATCTCGCGGAAGCCGGCGACGTCGGTGACGTCGGTATTGACCGAGAGGTCCGAGAGCACATAGAGCCCGTCCAGCCGGCCGGGGGCAGCCTGGACATTGTTGGACCTGAGGGCGGCCGCCACATCGCCCCCCGTCAGCCCACGGGCCGCCAGCCGGTCCGGATCGAGCCAGAGCCGCATAGCCAGCTTCTGCCCACCGAAGACCTGGACCTTGGCGACACCATCGATGCCCGAGAACATCGGCTCCACCACCCGTGACAGATAGTCGGTCAGGGCCGGTATCGGCAGGGTATCGCTGGCAAAGCCGACATAGGCCACGGCGGTCGAATCGCCCGCCGAGCGTTCGATCACCGGATCATAGGCCGCTTCGGGCAGGCGGTAGCGGACCGACGACACTTTGGCCATCACCTCGGTCATCGCCCGGGTCGAGTCGCGGTTCAGCTCCATGCGGATCGTCACCGTGCTCCGCCCTTGCACGGAGGACGAGGAGAGATAGTCGATGCCCTCCACCGACGAGACCGCCTGAGTGATCGGCTGGGTGACGAAGCCCTGCATCAGCTCGGCCGAGGCCCCGGGATAGTCGGTGGTGACGGTGATCGTGGCGCTCTCCAGCGCCGGATACTGCCGGATCGGCAACTGGCCGAGCGAGACCGCGCCGCCCAGCAGGATCAACATGCTGACCACCAGCGCCAGCACCGGGCGGCGGACGAAGATGTCGGTGAAGCTCATGGCCGCACCTCGAGCGTGTCATGCGCAACCGGCTCCACCGCCATACCGTCCACCAGCCGCACCTGGCCCGAGGTCACCACCCGGTCGCCATCGGCGAGCCCGGAGACGATCTCGGCACGCCCGTCCCAACGCGCGCCCACCTCGACCGCCACCCGGGTCGCGACCAGCCCGCGTGCCGGATCGGCGCGCGCCACGAACAGGCTGTCGCCATAGGCGGTATAGGTGATGGCGGTCTCGGGCACCACCAGCGCCGGGGGGCCGGAGGGTCTGACCACCCGCACGCCGGCGAACATCCCGGCTTTGAGCCGCCCGTCAGGCTCGGGCAGCGTCGCCTGGATCCGGACCATCCGGGCGTCACCGATCAACGGGTCGATGGCGGTGATCTCCGCCACGAACACTTGATCGGGCCAGGCGTCGGCCGAAACCTCTACCCGCTGCCCCAGGCTCAACTCCGGCATGGCCTGCTCGTCGAGTGCGAAATTGATCCGAAGCAGGCTGGTATCGACCAGGCTCACCACCGGCGCGCCGGTTTCCAGATACTGCCCTGGATGCACCCGGCGGATGCCGGCAACCCCGTCGAACGGCGCCCGGATCGCCTTCTGATCGATAAGCGCCCGGGTCCGTGCGACGGCCGCCGCCGTCACGTCACGCTCCGCCTGGGCATCGTCCAGCTGCTCGCGAGAGGCGGCATTACGCTCGACCAGCCTCTTCAGGCGGGCAAGACGGGCCTCGGCATTGCGCAGCTGGGCCAGTTGCTGCTGCAGCTCGGCACGTTCCACCGCATCGTTCAGCTGCACCAGCAGTGTGCCGGCCTTGACCGCTTCGCCCGAGGTGACGTCGATGCCGGTGATCCGGCCGCTGGTTTCGGCCGCCACGAGCACCTGTCGGATGGCCTCCACCTCGCCCACGCCCTGAAAGCGCCGCGGCACCGTCACCCGTTCGGCCGTGGCCAATGCCACCTTCGTCGCCGGCCAGGCGGGCGCCGCCGGGGCCGGCCGGGGCTCCGCCAGAAGCAACCAGGCGCCGGCGAGGCCGGCGGCGGCGACCGCGGCGAGGCAGATCCTGGCGGTCAGCCAGAGCCAGGCGCTGTCGAGCGCCCGTTCGATGAACCCTGTCACGGAACCGATCCCGTTGCTGAATGAAGGCCGGCAGGCTTGCCGGTCCGGATCGGCCGGACTATAGAACCTCAAGTAAAGTTGAGGTCAATGGGGAACCGGGCATGCCGATAAAGCCGGACGACCGCGCCGATGCGCATCGGATCCTGACCGTGGGGGAGGTCGCAAAACGCGCCGGGGTTGCGGTCTCGACCCTGCATTTCTACGAAAGCCGTGGCCTGATCCGCAGCATGCGCAGCGCCGGCAACCAGCGCCGCTTTCCGGCCGCGGTGCTGCGCAGGATCGCGATCATCAAGGTGGCTCAGCGCGCCGGTATTCCGCTCGAAGACATCGGGGCGGCGCTCGCCCCCTTCCCGCCCGATGCGAAGCTGAGTGCCGCCGAGTGGAAGGACATGTCGTCGCGCTGGCGCGCCATGCTGGAGGCGCGGATCACCCGCCTGACCAGGCTGCGCGACGAGCTGGACGGCTGCATCGGCTGCGGCTGCCTGTCGCTGGCCGACTGCCCGCTGCGCAATCCCGGCGATGCGCTGGGCCGTGAGGGGGCAGGCCCCAGGCTTCTGGAGCGCCCGTGAAAGTCACACCTCCGCAATTATCGGGCAGGCGTGAGCTTTACCACTCGACGCGGGCACATCGAGCCACGATATGAACGTGGGCGCGTTGTGCCGACACGCCCCGCCCCACCGCCTGCAGGACGATCCGATGATGGAAGCCGAACGCCTGGACGACGTCTTAGTGCCGCGTACACCCGTGCGCCGTGCCGCCGCGGTCCCGTCGGTGCTGGGCCCGGATCCGATCGGTGAGTGGCTTGCCCAGGAAGGTCCCGGCCTGCCGGTGGGAGAGCTGATCGCCGGCCTGTCCGAGCGGTTGCTGGCAGCAGGTGTGCCGATCGATCGGGCTACCCTGCATCTGCGCCTTCTGGACCCGCAATTCCGCGGCGTGTCGATCGAATGGCGACCCGACCAGCCGGTCGAGGAGATCCGTCGCGCCCACGGGGTGGAGTTGACCGAGGCATATCTGCGCAGCCCCTTCATGCTCGTCGCCGAACACGGCGTCGGCGTGCGCCGACGGCTGACCGGCCCCAACGCCCAGATCGGCGATTTCCCGATCCTGGCCGAGCTGCACGAAGAGGGCTTCACCGATTATGCGATGATGCCGCTCGCCTTCCATGACGGCACACCCAACGCCCTGTCGCTCGCCACCCGCAATCCCGGCGGCTTCAGCGAGGGCGATCTGCGCCGGGTATCGTCCCTGCTGCCGATGGTGACGCTGGCGGTGGAGGTGATCAGCCAGCGCGGCCAGGTTCGCACCCTGCTCAAGACTTATCTGGGCGACGATGCCGGCGAACGGGTGCTGGCCGGCACCATCAAGCGCGGCGATGTGGAACGGATGAACGCCGCGATCTGGTTCTCGGACCTGCGCGGCTTCACCGCCATGTCGGAACGGGTGGCGCCCGAGGTGCTGATCGCCACGCTGAACGACCATTTCGAGGTGATGAACCGCGCGATCACCGCCCATGGCGGCCAGGTGATGAAGCTGATCGGCGACGGCGTGCTCGCCGTCTTCCCGACCCCGGTGCGCGAAGGGGCCTGCCCCTATGCCGGCTGTGCGGCGCTGGATGCCGCCCGCGACGCCGTCCGCGGCATGGCGGAGCTGAACGCCCGCCGCCGGGCACTGGGCCAGGAACCGCTGGCATTCGGCCTGGGCCTGCATGCGGGCGAAGTGCTCTACGGCAATATCGGGGCCCCCGAACGGCTGGACTTCACCGTCATCGGCCAGGCCGTCAACGAAGCAAGCCGGCTGGAGGTTCTGGCCCGCGATCTGGGCCGCACGGTCGCGATCTCATCCACCATCGCCCGGATCGTCGAACATATGGGCCGCAGGCTCGAACCGCTCGGCACCTTCCATCTGCGCGGGCTCGCCGCCGAGGAAGAGGTCTATACCCTGCCCGAGGATTGCGAGGATTGCGGCGTGGATGTGCCGGCAGAGGCCGCCGCCGTCAGGTAAGACGCAGCAGATCGTCCTCGGACAGGTTGCCGGGGACGATCGTCATCGGCACCAGCAACTCCCCCGCCAGCTGGCTTGCCAGCCAGCGCACCAGCTTGCCCGGCCCTTCCGATGGTGGGCGGGCGGCCAGCACGATCATGCCGATATCCTTGTCCTCGCGCATCTGGCGCAGGATCTCGTCGCCGATCGGGCCGACGCGGACCAGCAGTTCGGGCATCAATCCGGCGAAAGCGTTCACCTCGGCCGCAATCTCCTGCAGCACCTGCTCGGCCTGCTCGCGCAGTTCCTCGGCCATCAGATTGCCGACCGACATCCAGTGCTGGTTCTCGGCCGGCTCGATCACGGTCAGCAGGGTCACCCGGCCACCACGGGCGCGGGCACGCCGGCAGGCATAGCGCACCGCCACCCGGCTATGGGCGCTGCCATCGACGCAGACCAGGAATTTGACGGCGGGCCGGGGCTTGGGCACGGCCGCAGGTTCGGGGGTCGAAGTCTCGTCGGTCATCGGATGACAACCTCCTCAGAAGCGGCGGAACACGAAGCCTGCGGTCCAGCCGGCGGTCAGCGCAATCAGCACCGCGGCGATGCCGTAGCCGAGCGGCTGTTCATGGGCCAGACGGGCGATGTTGTCGCCCAGCCCGTCCTTGCGCACGAACAGGGGCGTGGTCTGCGCCGCCACCACCCGGCCCTCGTTCACCAGGAAGATCTCGGCCCGGTAGCCGCCGGTGGTGACATTGGACGGAAAGGCGACCGTCACCCGGAACAAACGGTCCCCCAATCGCGAGATCGGCTGCACCGCGGGCACGAACAGGCCGGCCTGCTGGCGGTTCCGGATCAGCGCGTCGCGGAAGACGGCGCGTTCCTCGGGGGCCGCATCCTCGCCGCCGGGGAAGTCCAGCCGGGTGAGGCCGATGCGATGCCGGGCCAGCATCTGGTCATTGGTGAAGGTCTCAAGTGGCGCACTTGCCCCCACCCAATAGAAGGCCGGCACCTGATTGAAGCGGATCGTGCGGGCATTGATCCACATGCCGAGGATACGGTCCTTGCGGCGGATGTCGACCGTCTCGGCCGGGCCGCGGATCACCACGATCACCTCGCCCGGGCCTTCGGTCGCGCCGAACAGCAGCAGTTCGGTGCCGGTGAAGCTGGAGGTGATGGAGATCAGATGGCTGGAAAGGTCCGCCACCAGCGGCTGTGCCCGGGCACGCAGGGTTCCCGACACCGCCGTCACCAGCGCGGCCGCCAGGGTCAGCAGAAAGACGAACAGGGCCGGCAGCCTGGCGATGCGCAGCATGTCGGCCATCAGCCCGGCCCCACGACCACGGCCGAGAACAGCTCGTCGGGCCGGATCACCAGATCGGCACCGATCTTGATTGCAGTCAGCACCACCACGGCCGCAAGCAGGCCGCGCAGATGCTCGCCGCGCAGCTTCGTGGTCAGCCTGGAGCCCACCTGGGCGCCGATCACGCTGCCGATCACCAGGATGGCCGCCAGCACCAGATCCACCGCCTCGGTCGTGACCGCGTGCATGATCGTGACGTTCATCGACACGAACAGAATCTGGAACAGCGAGGTGCCGACCACGACCAGCGTCGGCATGCCCAGGATATAGATCATCGCCGGGATCATGATGAAGCCGCCGCCGACGCCCAGAATGGCGGTCAGCACGCCGACCCCCGCCCCCAGCGCCAGCGGCAGCAGCGCCGAGATGTAGAGTTTGGACTTCCGGAAGCGCAGCTTGAAGGGCAGCCCGTGCATCCAGTTGTGCTGATGGCGCTTCTTCGCCGGCTGATTGCGGACCAGCAGGCTGCGGACCGACTCGATGCCCATCAGCACGCCGATCACGCCCAGGAACAGCACATAGGAGACGCCGATCACCAGGTCGATCTGGCCGATCGCCTGCAGCCAGCGGAAGATCAGGATCCCGACGCCGGATCCTGCCAGACCGCCGATCAGCAGCACGCCGCCCATCCGGACATCGACCGTGCCGCGACGCCAATGGGCCAGCAGGCCCGACACCGAGGCCGCAACCACCTGATTGGCCCCGGTCGCCACCGCCACCGGTGGCGGCACACCCACGAACATCAGCAGCGGCGTCATCAGAAAGCCGCCACCGACACCGACCAGACCCGAGAGAAAGCCCACACCCAGCCCCATCAGCAGGATCGCGATCGCATCGATCGACAGCTCGGCGATGGGGAGATAGATCTGCATGACGGTCCGTCTGGCGCGGGGACCGGTCCTGAAGGCGACCGGGCCGGACCATTCTGGTCCGGCCCGTCGGCGCTTGCAACCCGAAGACCGCGGTTTTCCGCGATCCGGGCCATGTCGTGAAGGTCCGCACCCGAAGGCTAAGGCCGCAGCCCGAAGGCTACGGGCGGATCACGGCCGCAACAGACCAATCGTCTCGCGCACCTCGGCCACCACCGGGTCGGCGATGGCGCGGGCACGATCGGCCCCCTTGGCCAGGATCCGGTCGATCTCGGCCGGATCGGCCATCAGGCGCTTCATCTCCTCGGCGATCGGGCCCAGCTTCTCGACCGCAAGGTCGGTCAGCCGCGTCTTCACCGTAGTGAAGGGCGCGTCGGCATAGTCGGCCACCACCTGGTCGGTGGTGCGGCCGTCCAGCGCGGCATAGATCCGGATCAGGTTGGCGACCTCGGGCCGGCGCTCCGGCTCGTAGGTCACGCCGGGCTCGCTGTCGGTCCGGGCCTTCTTCAGCTTCTGGGCGATGGTGTCGCGGTCGTCGGTCAGGTTGATGCGTGCATAATCCGACGGGTCGGATTTGCTCATCTTCTTGGTGCCGTCGCGCAGCGACATCACCCGGGTTGCCGCCCCCAGGATCATCGGCTCGGGCAGCGGCAGCACGTCCTTTTCGTAAAGCTGGTTGAAGCGCTGGGCGATGTCGCGGGTCAGCTCCAGATGCTGCTTCTGATCCTCCCCCACCGGCACATGGGTCGCCTTATAGGCCAGGATGTCGGCCGCCATCAGCACGGGATAGGCATAAAGGCCAAGGCTCGCCTTCTCGCGGTCCTTGCCGGCCTTCTCCTTGAACTGGGTCATCCGGTTCAGCCAGCCGATCGGCGTCATGCAGTTCAGCAGCCAGGCCAGTTCCGAATGCGCGGTCACGGCCGACTGGTTGAAGATCACGCAGCGTTCGGGGTCGATGCCGGCGGCGATATAGGCGGCGGTCAGCTCGCGGGTCTGCCGGATCAGCGCCTTGGGATCCTGCCAGACGGTGATGGCGTGCAGATCGACGATGCAGAACACCGACTCGTAACTGTCCTGCAGCGTCACCCAGTTGCGGATGGCGCCCAGATAGTTGCCGAGATGCAGGTTGCCGGTCGGCTGTGCGCCGGAGAAGATCCTCGCCATCTGGTCCTCGCCTTCGGCATCCGCAGACCGCCCGCCGGGTGTGGATGCCGGCCGGAGCTTGGGTCCGCGATGCGCGGTTCAATGGAAACGCGCCTATATCACGCGCGGGCCGGGGCGCGGTCAAGCGCCGCCGACACGATGAATTTTCACGGAAAGCGGCATTGCGGCCGGCTCAGATCCGGTTGGCGGTGGTCAGGATGCCGCCGATGCCGACAAAGGCCGCACCGGTCGCCCGGTTGAACCAGCGGCCATGGCGCCCCAGCCAGGGGGCGATGCGCCGCGCGGCACCCGCCAGGATCAGCTCGTAGACGAATTCGACCACGGCAAAGGTGCCGCCCAGAACCAGAAGATGGGTCAGGAACGACACGCCCGGCACCATGAACTGGGGCAGGAAGGCGGCGAAGAAGATCAGCGCCTTGGGGTTCGACACCGCCACCAGAAAGCCCTGGGTGAACAGCCGCCAGGGCCCCGCCCCGGCAATGCGGCCCCCGGCATCGGCCAGCGTCACCGAGGGCGGCGGCGCACGGAAGGTGCGGATGCCCAGCCAGACCAGATAGGCCGCCCCGATCCATTTGGCGATGGTGAAAGCCTGTTCCGATGCCGCCAGCAGCGCCCCGAGCCCGGCAAGCGAGGCCGCGACCAGCACCATGAAGCCGGTGACCCCACCCGCCGCGGTGAAGGCGGTACGGCGCACGCCGAAGCGCACGCCGTGATTGAGCGACAGGAGCCCGTTCGGCCCGGGCGTCAGCGACAGCCCCGCCGCCGCCGCCAGATAGATCAACCAGATGTCGAGCGTCATGGGGCCCCCGCGCCATAAACTGCCGGTCGGGCAGTTGCCCCATGCTACGCCCGGCCGCGGGCGCCCGTCCACATCAAGTCGGGTTGCGGGGATCGTCAGGCAGCCGTGCCCTGGGCATCCAGCGCATATCCGGCGGAGCGGACGGTGCGGATCAGATCGGGCAGGTTCTCGCCGTTCAGCGCCTTGCGCAGCCGGCGGATATGCACGTCCACCGTGCGGGGTTCGACATAGATGTCCTGACCCCAGACGCCGTCGAGCAGTTGCTCGCGCGAAAAGACCCGGCCCGGGTGCTCCATCAGGAAGCGAAGCAGGCGGAATTCGGTCGGCCCCAGATGCACGGGCTCCGCCGAGCGGGTCACCTTGTGGGCCGCCAGATCCATCTGCAGATCGGCATAGGACAGCACCTCTTCCGAGAAGGCGGGGCGGATGCGGCGCAGCACGGCGCGGATCCGGGCCACCACTTCCTGGGGCGAGAAGGGCTTGGGCACGTAGTCGTCGGCACCGCTGTCCAGCCCACGCACCCGGTCGGTCTCCTCGCCGCGCGCGGTGAGCATGATGATCGGCAGATTGCGGGTCTCGGGGTCGCGGCGCAGCTGGCGGCACAGCTCCAGCCCGGAAAGCTTGGGCAGCATCCAGTCCAGCAGCAGGACGTCGGGCTTCACCTCGCGAATGCGCCAGAGCGCCTCCTCGCCGTCATTCGCCTCCTCGACGGCAAAGCCCGCGCGTTCGAGGTTGTAGCGCAGGATGGTGACGATCGCGGTTTCGTCTTCGACGACCATGATCTTCGGACGCATCGCTCGGATGTCCTCCAGGAAGTCGGGTGGCCGGCACCAGGAACCCCGGGGGCGTGCCGGCCGGTCAGAGGGGGGTGCGGGGTGCGCGCGGGGGAAGAGACGGCCCGCCGGATCGTCCCGTGGGACGAAGCAGGCCGCCGGGCCGTCAGTCGTCGAGAACGGCGTCGCCCGACCGGTCGAGAACGGTCTCGGCCTTGGGGCGGGCGGTATCGGGCTTGGTGCCCTCGACCACGAAGATCACCTGCTCGGCGATATTGGTGGTGTGATCGCCCATCCGCTCGATGTTCTTGGCGATGAACAGCATGTGCGTGCACGCCGTGATGTGCCGCGGATCCTCCATCATGTAGGTCAGGAGTTCGCGGAACAGGCTGTTGTGCAGCTCGTCGACCTCGGCATCGTTCTGCCAGACGGCACGGGCGCGGCCGGCATCGCGCTCGACGAAGGCGTCGAGCACGTCCTTCAGCATGCGCTGCACCACCGCGGCCATGCGCGGCAGCACATGCACCGGCCGGACCGGGGCCGACTGGTTCAGGATGATCGCGCGCTTGGCGGCGTTCTTGGCCAGATCGCCCATGCGCTCCAGCTCGGCCGCGATGCGCAGCGAGGCGAAGGCCAGGCGCAGATCGTTGGCGACGGGGGCACGCAGTGCGAACAGCCGCACCACCTGCTCCTCGATCATGTCTTCCAGGCCGTCGACCTTGGTGTCGCCCGCGACCACATCGCTCGCCAGCTCGCTGTCACGGCTGGCGATGGCGCGCATCGCAAGGTCGATCTGCGCTTCCACCTGGCCGCCCATGCGGACGATGTCGTTGCCGAGGCGCGCAATCTCTTCGTCGAAGGATTTCACGATGTGCTGACCGGAAATGGGCATGAGACTGGTCTCCCTGGGCAGATCCGGTCAGCCGAAGCGGCCGGTGATGTAGTCCTGGGTCCGGACCTCGCGCGGGTTGGTGAACACCTGCTCGGTGTCGCCGAACTCGACCAGCTGGCCCAGATGGAAGAAGGCGGTGCGCTGCGACACACGGGCCGCCTGCTGCATGGAGTGGGTGACGATGGCGATGGTGTAGTTCTCGCGCAGCTCGTCGATCAGCTCCTCGATACGCGCGGTCGCGATCGGGTCCAGCGCCGAGCAGGGCTCGTCCATCAGGATCACCTCGGGGTCGACCGCGATCGCACGGGCGATGCACAGACGCTGCTGCTGACCGCCCGAGAGGCCGGTGCCGCTTTCCTGCAGGCGGCTCTTCACCTCTTCGTAAAGGCCGGCCCGCTTCAGCGACCGCTCGACGATCTGGTCCAGCTCTTCCCGGCTGTCGGCCAGGCCGTGGATGCGGGGACCGTAAGCCACGTTGTCGTAGATCGATTTCGGGAAGGGGTTGGGCTTCTGGAACACCATGCCGACCCGGGCGCGCAGCTGCACCACGTCGACCATGCGGTCGTAGATGTCGGCGGTCTCCAGCTTCACCTCGCCCTGGATCCGGACATTGGGGATGGTGTCGTTCATCCGGTTCAGGCAGCGCAGGAAGGTCGACTTGCCGCAACCCGAGGGGCCGATCAGCGCGGTCACGCTGTTGGCGTGGATGTCGAGATCGACGTCGAACAGCGCCTGCTTCTCACCATAGAACAGGTTCAGCTTGCGCGCGGTCATCTTGGGCACGAGGCCGGAAGTCATGGGCGGGCTCTCCGCTGAAGGTCTCTGATCCGCCCGGCCGGGGTCCGGGCAACGGCATCCCGGCCGGGGGAGGAGGAAGGTCTCCCGTGCCGGCTTACCAGCGGCGCTCGAAGCGCCTGCGCAGCAGGACGGCGATCGCGTTCATGATGATCAGGAAGCCGAGCAGCACCAGGATGGCGGCGGCGGTCTTTTCGACGAAGGCGCGTTCCGGGCTGTCGGCCCAGAGGAAGATCTGCACCGGCAGCACCGTCGACGGCGTGGTGAAGCCACCCGGCACGTCGGCGATGAAGGCGACCATGCCGATCATCAGCAGCGGCGCGGTCTCGCCCAGCGCCTGGGCCATGCCGATGATCGTGCCGGTCAGGATGCCCGGCATGGCCAGCGGCAGCACGTGATGGAACACCACCTGCACCGGGCTGGCACCCAGCCCCTGGGCCGCCTGACGGATCGAGGGCGGCACCGCCTTCAGCGCGGCGCGGGTTGCGATGATGATGGTGGGCAGGGTCATGAGTGCCAGCGTGAAGCCGCCGACCACCGGTGCCGATCGGGGCATGCCGAAGAAGCCGATGAACACCGCAAGACCCAGCAGACCGAACACGATCGAGGGCACCGCCGCGAGGTTGTTGATGTTGACCTCGATCAGGTCGGTCCAGCGGTTCTTGGGCGCGAACTCTTCCAGATAGATCGCCGTGGTGACGCCGATCGGGAAGGAGAGGATGAAGCAGACGAAGAGGGTGAGGGCAGAGCCGACGGTCGCTCCCCAGATGCCGGCCAGCTCGGGCGAGCGGCTGTCGGCACCGGTGAAGAAGCGGGTGTTGAAGTCGCGGCTGATCGCGTCCTTCGCCACCAGCGCGTCGTACCAGCCGAGCACCCGATCGTCGATCGGCCGCTGCGTCTCGGGCAGATCGCGGTCGATCCAGCCCTTGTCGAGCATGTCGAGATCGCCCGAGGCCGTCAGCCACACCGTCTGGGTGGTGCCGATCAGATCCGGATTGGCCAGCACGAAGTCGCGCAGCTCGAAGCGGGCATCGCGGCTGAACAGGCCCAGGGCCTTCAGGATGTCGCGGCGCTGGGTGGCGCCGAAATTGTCGCGGACGATGTCGGTCAGCAGGCCGGTATAATTGGCGTCCGCGAGCGTCTTCTGGTCGCGCGTGCCCTGCGGGTCCAGACGGGCGGGGTCGAGATTGACCTCCACCGCGATCTGGGTCTGGGTGAAGGCGCCGAGGCCCTGGCCCGCCAGCGTGCCGACCAGCACCACCAGCATGACGATGGCGAGCAGGACGGCGCCCAGACCATAGGCCTTGAAGCGGCGTTCCGAGCGGCGCCGGGCCCTGAGGCGGGCAGCAGCCGCCTGGCCGGCGTGGGGGCTTTCCCGTCCGGCGATCGGGGCGCCGGCAGGGTTCAGGGTGCTGTCGGTCATGACCTGTTGCTCCCGTCGCTCAGTCATAGGCCTGGCGATATTTGCGGACGATGTGCAGGGCCACCACGTTCAGCGCCAGGGTCATGACGAACAGGACCAGACCCAGGGCGAAGGCCGCGAGCGTCTTGGCACTGTCGAATTCCTGGTCGCCGACCAGCAGGGTGACGATCTGCACGGTGACGGTCGTGACCGCCTCGAAGGGATTGGCGGTGAGGTTCGCAGCCAGGCCGGCCGCCATCACCACGATCATGGTCTCGCCGATGGCGCGCGAGAAGGCGAGCAGGCAGGCGGCGGCGATGCCCGGCAGGGCCGCCGGCAGGATCACCAGCTTGATCGTCTCGGAGGTGGTGGCGCCAAGGCCGAGCGAACCGTCGCGCAGTGTCTGGGGCACGGCGTTGATCACGTCGTCGGCCAGCGACGACACGAAGGGGATGATCATGATGCCCATGACCAGACCGGCGGCCAGCGCCGATTCCGAGGCGGCATCGATGCCCAGGCTCTCGCCGAAACCGCGGATCAGCGGCGCCACGGTCAGTGCCGCGAAGAAGCCGTAGACCACGGTCGGGATGCCGGCCAGGATTTCGAGCAGCGGCTTGGCCAGCGCGCGGGTCTTGCGACCGGCATATTCCGACATGTAGATCGCCGCCAGCAGGCCGATCGGGATCGCCACCGCCAGGGCGATGAAGGTGATCAGCAGCGTGCCCGCGAACAGCGGGATCATGCCGAACGAGCCTTCCGAGGCGACCTGATCGGCGCGGATCGCGATCTGCGGGCTCCAGTGCAGGCCGAACAGGAAATCCAGGATCGGGATGCGCTGGAAGAAGCGGATCGATTCGAACAGCACCGAGAACACGATGCCGATGGTCGTGAAGATCGACAGCGTCGAGGCGATGACCAGCAGGATCCGCAGGATCCGCTCGACCCGGTTGCGGGAGCGGAAATCCGCGGTGATCCGCCGATAGGCCGCGGTAAGGCCGGCCAGCGCCAGGGCAAGACCGATGCCGGCAAAAGCCAGGTTCACCGTGCGGGTCAGGCCGGTGATGATCGATGCCGCCTCGCGGACTGCCGGGCTCGGATTGGACGAGACGATGTTGCCGGTGGCGAGGTTGTAGGCATCGGCCATGAACAGGTTCACGGCACCGGCGCCTGCCGCCATCACGTCTTCCGGGATCACGTCATGGACGGCACCGTTGACGATGGGTGTGCGGGCCACGATCCAGACAAATGCCAGCAGCACCGCCGGCAGGCCGCACCACAATGCCACATACCAACCGTAGTAGCCGGGGCGCGAATGCAGGGTGGACAGCCTGCCATTCGCAAGCGACACCGAGCGCCGCCGTCCGAGGAAGAATGCCACCGCGCTCAGAATGAGCACGATGAGCACGAAGGAGCTTACCGTCATGCGCCGCCTCTGCCTTCAGGCATCGGGCCGGTGGGGCCCTTCAGGTTCGCGGGTTCCGCAAGGTCGCGGACGAAAACGTTCGATGCGGCCGTTCTGTCGCGGCTGCTTCGGATGGGCGCCGGCCGGGAGGGCAGGCCTCGGCAGGCGAACGGCGGCTCCGGCGGTGCCAGCCTGCACCGGACGAAAGCCGCCGGGTCGTCTTGCGATGGTTGGGGCTGGCTGCGCCGGTATGCCGGTACAGCCAGCCCTCATCCGATCACATCTTCAGCGGAACCAGGCCCTGGGCGGTCTTCGCCACTTCGGCGCGCTCCGCATCCGGCAGGGCGATCAGGCCACGCTGGGCCAGATAGCCGACCGGGCTCATGGCGTCTTCCGAGGTGAACTCGGCCACGTATTCCTTCATGCCGGGCACGGTGCCGACATGGGCGTTCTTCACGTAGAAGTACAGCGAGCGCGAGACCGGGTATTCACCGCTCGAGATGGCGTCGTATTCCGGCGCCTTGCCCTCGATGGTGGCAGCCTTCACCTTGTCGCCGTTCTGCTCAAGGAAGCTGTAGCCGAAGATGCCGAAGGCGGCCGGGTTCGAGGCCAGCTTCTGAACGATCAGGTTGTCGTTCTCGCCGGCTTCGATGAAGGCACCGTCCTCGCGGATCGACTTGCAGACCGCGCCGCGCATCTTCTTGTCTTCGATCGCCTTCACGGCGTCGAATTCCTCGCAGCCGTGCTCCATGACGAGCTCGACGAAGGCGTCACGGGTGCCCGAGGTGGGCGGGGGGCCGAGAACCTCGATCGGCTCGTTCGGCAGCGAGCCGTCGATGTCCGACCAGCTCTTGTAGGGGTTCTCGACCAGCTTGCCGTCGACCGGAACCTGCTTCGCCAGCGCCTGCCACAGCTGGGCGCGGGTGATGTTCATGTCCGGGCCGTTGACCGCATTCGCCAGCACGATGCCGTCGAAGCCGATCTTCACCTCGGTGATCTCGGTCACGCCGTTCTTGGCGCATTCCTCGATCTCGGACTTCTTGATCCGGCGCGAGGCGTTGGTGATGTCAGGGTGCTGCGTGCCGACGCCGGCGCAGAACAGCTTCAGGCCGCCGCCCGAACCCGTGCTCTCGATGACCGGGGTCGCGAAGCCCGAGGTCTTGCCGAACTCTTCGGCGACCGCAGTCGCGAAGGGGTAGACGGTCGACGAGCCGACGATGCGGATCTGATCGCGGGCAAGGGCCGGAGTGGCGACCGCAACGATCGCAACCGCCGACAGAAGCGCGGCTTTCTTGAACACCGTTCCAACTCCTGTTGGATGTTCGTCATGTGTGCTGGCCGGCGGCAGACACGCCACCGGTCCCGATCTCGAAACGCGGCAGGCGGCGTCGTGTTTCCACCCGGCCTCGCGTCACACATGGTCTAATCCTGCTCGACGACGGGAATATCACAGTTTCATGACGGAATCATGACACACTTCGCCGCAGCCGACCCGCGCCGCTTTCTGGACAACCATTTGTAATTTCTTGGTTTAATCCAGAGGCCGGCACGCCGGAGACCCCCATCGACAATCTGTGGAAAGTTGTCTATACCTCCGGGGAAACCTTCCGGAAGCGACTGTCATATAAAGGAAAACCGCGGCAGTGTGACCTGCCGCGGCCTGACGTCGATGCATGGCTGCCGTCACGGATTCCGGCATCAGCCCTGCTCGGCAAACTCCTGGCGCAGCGTGCGCTTCAGGATCTTGCCGGCGGTGTTGCGCGGCAGGGCGTCGACGAAATGCACGGCCTTGGGCACCTTGTAGGGCGCCAGCCGCTCGCGGGCATGGGCCACCAGCTCGTCGATCCCGACCTCCTGACCGGGCCGGAGCACGACCAGGGCCGTCACCGCCTCGATCCATTTCGGATCGGGCAGGCCGATCACCGCCACTTCCGAGACCGCAGGATGGGTGAAGATGGCATCTTCGACCTCTCGGCTGGCCACGATCACGCCGCCGGTCTTGATCACGTCCTTCACCCGGTCGACGACATAGAGATAGCCCTCGTCGTCGAGATAACCCACATCGCCCGAATGGAACCAGTCGCCAGAGAAGGCGTCTGCGGTCTCGTCCGGCTTGTTCCAGTAACCGGTCAGCAGTTGCGGCGAACGGTGAACGATCTCGCCCTGCACGCCCGGGGGCACGTCGTTCATCTCGCCATCGACGATCCGGGTCTCGACATTCATCACCGGCCGGCCGGCGGAAGCGGGGCGCGCCTCGTGCTCGTCGGGGCCGAGAACGGTGGCAAGCGGGCCGATCTCGCTCTGGCCATAGCAGTTATAGGGCTGGGCGCCGGCCAGCCGCCGGCGCAGCTCCTGCAGGATCGGCACCGGCATGATCGAGGCGCCGTAATAGACGTTCTTCAGGCTGGAGAGGTCGCGCCGGTCGAAATCGGCATGGCGCAGCAGGCTGATCCAGACGGTGGGCGGCGCGAAGAACGAGGTGATGGCCTCTTCCTCGATCAGCGCCAGGCACTGCTCCGGCACCGGGGTTTGGATCAGGATGGTGGTGGCGCCGACCAGCAGCTGGGGCATGGTGAAGCAGTGCATCTGCGCCGAATGGTAAAGCGGCAGGGCTGCGAGCGCCCGATCGCTGCCTTTCAGGTTCAGTTCGACGATGCAGCTGATGTATTCGGCCAGCAACGCACGATGGGTCATCATCGCGCCCTTGGGCGCCGCCGTGGTGCCCGAGGTGTACAGGATCTGCGCCAGATCCTCGTCGGCAAGCCCGACCTCCAGCGGCTCTGCCCCGGCCGAGCCCAGCGCGACCTCCAGCGGGTCGAAATCCGCATCGCCCGTCATCGGGACGGCGAAGGCGAGATCCCCCCGCCCCGCCACCGCCCGGGCGGTTTCGGCCAGATCCGGGTCATAGATCAGGCCGCGGGCGCCCGACTGCTCCACGATGTAATGCAGCTCGGTCTCGGTCAGTGCGTAGTTGATCGGCACGTGGACGAGGCCTGCGCGGAGGGCGCCCAGCCAGACCAGCAGATAGGTGTCGGAATTGCGGGCATAGACCGCCAGCCGGTCGCCGCGGCCGAGCCCGGCCTCGATCAGCCGGCGACCGATGGCATCGGCGGCGCGGTTCACCTCGGCGAAGCTCCAGCGCCGGTCGCCATGGCGGAGCGCCAGACGGTCGCGGAACTTGGCGGCCGCACGGCGCACGGCATCATTGATGGTGTTTCGGCGGATCAGATCCGACATGGCGTTCCCTCAAGCTTCGATCTTCTTGCACCGCAGGGCGGTTCTTCAGCTCATAGCATGAATCCGGGTTCACGGGGCAGCGGAAGCGGCCATGGCAGCAGCGCACAGGATAGCGTGCAGGGATGTCAGGAAGCGGCCGCCACCGGCGCCCGGCCGTTGCCGCGGCCGGCCAGCGGCAGATAGACCGTAAAGCACGACCCCTCGCCCACCCGGCTGTCGATCGCCAGATGGCCGCGATGGCGGTTGACGATGTGCTTCACGATGGCCAGCCCGAGACCGGTGGAGCCGACCTGCCGCGACCGGGCGCTGTCCACCCGGTAGAAGCGCTCGGTCAGCCGCGGCAGGTGCTCCCGCGGAATGCCGTCACTCTGGTCGGTCACCGAGAAGCCCACCGCCTCCAGGGTTGCGGCCAGCCCAACCGGCCGCGGTGCCTCGGTCGTGCGGAACAGCCGCACGGTGATCCGGCTGTCGTTGCGGCCGTATTTGATCGCATTGTCGATCAGGTTCTGGGCGACCTGGGTCAGTTCGTCCGGATCACCCAGCGCCGGCACCAGGGTGGGATCGGTCATGATCTCGATCTCGATCCCCCGGGCATGGGCCTTGAACTCCAGCCCCGAGATGACGTCGTCGATCACATCGGTCAGGTCGACCGCCGCAGCGGGCGGCATATGTTCGTTCATCTCGATCCGCGACAGCGACAGCAGGTCGTTGACCAGCCGCGACATCCGCCGGGCCTGATCGTCCATGATCGACAGGAAATGCTCGGCCGCATCCGGATCGTCGCGGGCGGGCCCGCGCAGGGTCTCGATGAAGCCGATCAGAGTGGCGAGCGGCGTGCGGATTTCATGGCTGGCATTGGCGACAAAATCGGCGCGCATCTGCTCCAGCTTGCGGATCTGGGTCAGGTCGTGGAGGGCGATCACTGCCCGGCGCGCCTCGGTATGCTCATCGCCGGCCCGCAAGGCCTCGATATGCGCCTTGTATTCCCGCCGGTCGGGGGCGGCGGTGGAGAACACCACATCAGCGAATTCACCCCGCATCAACGCCTGATCGACCGCATCCAGCAGGGCCGGATGGCGCAGCACGGCAACCAGCTCGCGCCCGACCAGCCCCTCGCCCATCGTCTCTTCGGCGGCACGATTGGCCGAGCGGATCCGCACCTGATCATCGACCGTCAGCACCAGCAAAGGCAGCCGGTCGAGAATCTGACCGAAATCATCGGCCTGAACCGCCAGCCGCTCGGCACGGCGGCGTTCCTTGAGCCAGAGCCGGAGCATGGCACGGGCGATGTCCTGGACGATCCGCCCGCCGGGCGGCGGGGCCGGGCGTTCCTCGCCATGGGCAAGCGCCTCGGCAAAATCCCGCAGGGCATGGAAGCCGCCGAGCAGCAGGCGGGCGACGGCCATGGAGCCGGCGACCGAGACCACCACACCGGCCAGCGCCCAGTGCCAGTCCAGCGCGCCCGCAAAACACAGGCCGCCGAGCGTACCCACGGCAGGGGCCGCGATCGCCGCCGTCGCGCCGAAGAAGCGCCTGATCTCGTTCCGGTCGAATACCGCCATGTCCACCCGCCATCGGCCGTGCCGCATCTGCCTGCCCCCGGTGCACGCTTCCCGGCGGCACGGCCCGCCAGACTGCCCGAGCCCGGCGGCCGGTCAAGCAACCTCGCCATGAAAGTTTTACGACGCGCGCATCCCCGGGGACACGCGCGTCGCAAAGAGGCAGAGGCGAACCGCGAAAGAGGGAGAGCGGCCGCGATCAGCGGCCGGTCTTCTCCTCCTGGTCGAGGATGGCGTCATGAGCGGCCACGGCCGCGATGTTCACCATCTCGGCCACGGTGGCACCCATCTGCACGATCTGCACCGGCTTCGACATGCCGCGCAGGATCGGGCCGATCTGCACACCGCCGCCCAGCTTCTGCAGCAGCATGGCCGAGATGTTGGCGCTGTGCAGGCCGGGCATGACCAGCACATTGGCCGGCCCGGTCAGGCGCGAGAACGGGTAGTAGCGCTGCATCAGCTCTTCATCCAGCGCCACATCCGCCGACATCTCGCCGTCGAACTCGAAGCCGACCCCGCGCTCCTCCAGGATCCGGCAGGCCGCACGGATGCGGTCGGCCTTTTCGCGGTGGGGGTTGCCGAAATTGCTGTAGGACAGCAGCGCCACCCGCGGCTCCAGCCCGAAGCGCTTTGCCGATGCCGCGGCCTGCATGGCGATATCGGCCAGGGCTTCCGCCTCGGGCAGCTCGTTCACGGTGGTGTCGGCGATGACGATGGTGCGGCCGCGGCTGACCATCACCGACAGGCCGATCAGGGTCTCGTCCGGCTCGGGATCGATCACCAGCTGCACGTTCTCGAGCGCGACCCAGTAGTTGCGGGTCAGGCCCGTGATCAGGGCGTCGCCGTCGCCGCAGGCCACCATGCAGGCGCCGAAGACGTTGCGGTCCTGGTTCACAAGGCGCTGGACGTCGCGGTAGAGATAGCCGCGGCGCTGCAGGCGCCTGTACAGGAAGTCGGCATAGACCTTGTTCTTTTCCGACAGCCGGGCGTTGTGGATGTCGATGTCGAGATCCGTGCCGTCGCCCAGGCCCAGGCGCAGCATGCTGGCCTTGATCCGCTCCTCGCGGCCGATCAGCACGGGCTTGCCCAGGCCCGACTTGGCCCACTGAATGGCGGCGCGGATGGTCTGCTCTTCCTCGCCCTCGGCGAAGACGACCCGCTTCGGGTTCTCGTGCACCCGCTCGATCAGCCGCTCCAGGCTGTCGGCGGTGGGGTCGAGCCGGGCGCGCAGCGCGCGGACATAGCGGGGCGCGTCGACCAGCGGCTTGCGGGCAACACCGGTCGCGGTCGCGGCCTTGGCCACCGCCACCGGCACGGTCGACATCAGCCGCGGATCGAACGGCGCCGGGATGATGTAGTCGGGGCCGTACTGCATGCGGCGGTTGCGATAGGCACGGGCCACCTCGTCGGGCACGTCCTCGCGCGCCAGGCTCGCGATCGCATAGGCGGCCGCGATCTTCATCTGCTCGTTGATCTCGGTCGCCCGCACATCCAGCGCGCCGCGGAAGATGTAGGGGAAGCCCAGCACGTTGTTGACCTGGTTCGGATAATCCGACCGGCCGGTGGCGACGATGGCGTCGTCGCGGACCTGGGCGACTTCTTCCGGGGTGATCTCGGGGTCCGGATTGGCCATGGCGAAGATGATCGGCTTCGGCGCCATCGAGGCCAGCATCTCAGGGGTGAAGGCGCCCTTGGCCGACAGGCCGAACGCGACATCGGCGCCCTTCAGGGCATCGGCCAGGGTGCGGGCATCGGTTTCCACCGCATGCGCCGACTTCCACTGATTCATGCCCTGCTCGCGGCCCTTGTAGATCACGCCCTTGGTGTCGCAGAGGATGGCGTTCTCATGCGGCATGCCCATGGCCTTGACCAGTTCCAGGCAGGCGATACCGGCCGCGCCGGCGCCGTTCACCACCATGCGGATGTCGCGCAGCGACTTGCCGGTGATGTCGAGCGCGTTGATCAGCCCCGCAGCCGCGATGATCGCGGTGCCGTGCTGGTCGTCATGGAAGACGGGCACGTCCAGCAGCTCGCGCAGGCGCTGCTCGATGATGAAGCATTCCGGGGCGCGGATGTCTTCCAGATTGATGCCGCCCCAGGTGGGGCCCAGGAAGCGCACGCAGTTCACGAATTCCTCGACGTCTTCGGTCGAGACCTCGATGTCGACCGCATCGATATCCGCGAACTTCTTGAACAGGACGGCCTTGCCCTCCATCACCGGCTTGGAGGCGAGCGCCCCCAGATTGCCGAGGCCGAGAACCGCGGTGCCGTTCGAGATGACGGCGACCATATTGCCCTTCGACGTGTAGTCGTAGGCCTTGTTCTCGTCCTTGTTGATGTGCAGGCACGGCCAGGCGACGCCGGGGCTGTAGGCGAGCGACAGGTCGCGCTGGGTCATCAGCGCCTTGGTCGGCGTGATCGACAGCTTGCCCGGCCGGTCGCCCTGGTGGAACTCCAGCGCCTCCTGCTCGGTCACGTAATACTTCTCGCCATCCATCCGGGTAGCCCTTCGGGTTTTTGATCTTCTCTGAGGTCAAGACGACGGCCCGCCCCCCAGGCCGCAAAACGGCCGCAACCCTTGCGCGGGTCACGAAAGGCAGACACTGTAACGAAATTTCAAGAGATCGTCGCGCGACATGATTGGGGCCACATGCCGTGCAGGCAGGGGGCCGCGGGCACCGTTCTCCGTCTCCGCCGCCATCGGCAGAGAGGGCACCGCCGATGGGTCATACAGTTTTATAAATCATCGGCTTCCGGTCGTATTATTCCAAAAGGTCGCGGTTGTCCGTTTTTTTATAGCCGAAGCCGGTCCATGTGTCGACGGGTGAAACCCGCCCCGGACGCAGGGGGCCGGTGGCGGCCCTTGTCGGGTGCCGGGCTCTCGCGCTAGGGTCGGCCGGCCCGCATGCGCCCTTGCGGCCAACCCCCTTCTGCCGAGCTGCCCGATGACCAGATCCCGCCAGCGGACCCCCGACGACCGCCCCGACGCAGCGGCCGACGACGAGATCGCCGGTGCCACGCCGATGATGGCCCAGTATCTGGCGGTCAAACGCGAGCATCCGGGCTGCCTGCTGTTCTATCGCATGGGCGATTTCTACGAGCTGTTCTTCGACGATGCGATCGAGGCGGCGCGCACGCTGGACATCACCCTCCCCCGCCGCGGCCAGCACAAGGGGGAGGACATCCCCATGGCCGGCGTGCCGGTGCATGCGGCCGAGCACTACCTGTCGCGGCTGATCCGCGCCGGCCACAGGGTGGCGATCTGCGAGCAGACCGAGGATCCGACCGAGGCCCGGCGCCAGCGCGGGTACAAGGCCCTGGTCCGGCGCGAGGTGGTGCGCGTCGTCACCCCGGGCACCATCGTCGAAGACACGCTGCTCGATGCCCGGCGATCGAACAATCTGGTCGCCCTCGCCCGGGCCGACAATCGTCTGGCGCTGGCCTGGGTCGATGTCTCGACCGGCGAGTTTGCGGTGACCGGCATCGAGATGGCGGCGCTGGCGGCCGAGCTTGCGCGGCTGGAGCCCTGCGAACTGGTGGTCGCCGACCGGCTGCTTGAACGGCCCGAGATCGCGGCCGCCCTGGCCGAACTCGGCCCCGCCCTCACGCCGCAACCCACCGCCCTTTTCGACCCCGGCGCCGCGACGAAGCGGGTGATGGAGCATTACGGTGTCGGCGCCCTCGACGCCTTCGGCATCGAAAGCCGCGCCGAGGCCGCCGCCTGCGGCGCGCTGATCGACTATGTCACCCTCACCCAGAAGGGCCGCGTGCCGCATCTGTCGCCGCCCCGGCGCGAGGGTGTGGAGACGGTGATGGCGATCGATCCGGCCACGCGCCGCAGCCTCGAGATCGTCCAGACCATGGCAGGCGAGCGTCGCGGCAGCCTGTTGGGGCTGATGGATCTGACGGTGACCGGCGGCGGTGCCCGGCTGCTCGCCCGCCGGCTGTCGGCGCCGCTGACCGACCCGGAAGCGATCGGCGCCCGGCTGGATGCGGTCGCCCATCTGCTCGACGACGACCTGCTCTCGGAAGAGCTGCGCGACCTGCTGGGTGGCATGCCCGATCTGGAGCGCGCCCTGCAGCGACTGTCGCTCGGCCGCGGCGGCCCCCGCGACCTGCGCGCCATCGGCGACGGTCTTTTCCGGGCCGGCGAGATCCGCGACCGGCTTCTTGAAGACGGCAAGGGTTTCGGCGACCTGCCCGAGGAACTGGCCCGGGGCCTTGCCGCCCTCGGCTCTCATGGCGCGCTGGCGCACCGGCTGCGCACCGCCATCGAGGCCGAACCGCCGCTGCTCGCCCGCGATGGCGGCTTCATCGCCCGTCAGTTCGATCCGGCGCTCGACGAGCTGCGCTCGCTTGCCACCGAAGGCCGGCGCCATATCGCGGCGCTTGAAGGCGAATGCCGCCGCGACACCGGCATCGCCTCGCTCAAGGTCAAGCACAACAACGTGCTGGGCTTTTTCATCGAGGTCACCCCTGCCCATGCCGACAAGCTGGCCGGGCGCGACGGCTTCATCCACCGCCAGACGCTGGCCAATGCGGTGCGCTTTACCACCGTCGAACTCGGCGAGCTGGAAACCCGCCTCACCCGTGCCGCCGATCAGGCCCTCGCCGCCGAGCTTCAGGCCTTCGAACAGCTGACCGCCGAGGTGGTCGCGGCTGCCGACGGGATCGCCGCAGCCGCAGCAGCCCTGGCGGTGATCGACGTCTCGGCCGCGCTCGCCGAACTCGCCCGCGCCCGCAACTATGTGCGCCCCGACATCGACCGCAGCACCGCCTTCGCAATCGAGGGCGGCCGCCATCCGGTGGTGGAAGCCTTCGTGGAGGCAAGCGGCGGTGGCCGCTTCGTCGCCAATGACTGCGATCTGGGGGGGCCGGCAGGACAGGCGGGGGATGACGGCAGGCCCGGTCTCTGGCTGCTGACCGGCCCGAACATGGCCGGCAAGAGCACCTTTCTGCGCCAGAACGCCCTGATCGCGGTGATGGCCCAGGCCGGTAGCTTCGTGCCGGCGACCCGCGCCCGGATCGGCGTGGTCGACCGGCTGTTCAGCCGTGTGGGTGCGGCCGACGACCTTGCCCGCGGCCGGTCCACTTTCATGGTCGAGATGGTCGAGACCGCGACGATCCTCAATCATGCCGGTCCCCGGGCGCTGGTGATCCTGGACGAAATCGGCCGCGGCACCTCCACCTGGGACGGTCTGTCGATCGCCTGGGCGGTGGTGGAGCATCTGCACGACGTCAACCGCTGCCGCGGGCTGTTCGCCACCCATTATCATGAACTCACCGCCCTTTCGGCCCGGCTCGACCGATTGTCCTGCCACACCATGCGGATCAAGGAATGGCAGGGCGAGGTGGTGTTCCTGCACGAGGTGGCCGCCGGTGCCGCCGACCGGTCCTATGGCATCCATGTCGCCCGGCTCGCCGGCCTGCCCAAGCGGGTGATCCGCCGGGCCGAGGCCGTGCTGGGCCAGATCGAGCGTGGCGAGGCCGGCTCTCCGGCCGCAAAACTCGCCGACGATCTGCCGCTGTTCGCGAGCCTCCGCCTGCCGGAACCGCCGCCGGCGCCGGCGGCACCGGACCCCAATCCGGAAGCCGAGGCGGCGCTGGCGCTTCAGGCCCGTCTTGCCGCCCTCGACCCCGACGATCTCACCCCCCGCGCCGCGCTGGAGCTGGTCTACCGGCTCCGGCGCGAGGCGCGGGGAGAGGCCCCCGGGGAAGGCGACGTGGCGGAAGGCGATCAGGCCGTCGGCAGCCTGTAGTCTTTGAAGGCCTCCCGCAGCTTGATCTTCCAGATCTTGCCGGTGGCGGTGTGGGGCAGTTCATCCAGCACCACCACGTCGTCGGGCATCCACCAGCGCGCGATGCGCGGCTCCAGATGGGCCAGCACATCCTCGCGCGTCAGCTCGGCGCCCGCCCGCGGGGTGACGATCAGCAGCGGCCGTTCCTGCCAGCGCGGATGCGGCACGCCGATCACCGCCGCCTCCAGCACGCCCGGATGGGACACGGCCTCGTTCTCGATCTCGATCGAACTGATCCATTCGCCGCCCGACTTGATGACATCCTTGGTCCGGTCGGTGAGGCGCAGATAGCCGTCGGCATCGATGGTGCCGACATCGCCGGTCGGGAACCAGTTCCGATCGTCGACCGCCAGCCCGTCGCGGCCGAAATAGCCCTTCACGATCCAGGGGCCGCGGACCTGGACATTGCCGGGCGTCCTGCCGTCATGGGCAACCGGTGTGCCCGCCTCGTCGACGATCCGGACCTCGGTGCCATAGACCGGCCGGCCCTGGGTCAGGCGCAGGCTGCGCAGCGCCTCTTCGTCCAGCCCCTCATGCTTGGCCAGCGGCAGGGCCACGGTCACGATCGGGCTGGTCTCGGTCATGCCCCAGGCATGAATCATGGTCACGCCAAGCTCGCGATCAAAGCGTTCCATCAGCGCGCGCGGCAGGGCACTGCCACCCACGAAGACCCGCTTCAGCCGGGTCGGCCGGTCCTCGGGGTGCTGGTCCAGATGCTGGAGATAGGTCACCCACACCGTGGGAACGCCGCCGCTGACCGTGACCCCCTCGCCGTTGATCAGCTCCACGATGCTCGCGGGATCGAGTTTCGAGGCGGGGAAGACCAGCTTCGATCCGGCCATGGCCGCGGCATAGGGCACGCCCCAGGCATTGGCGTGGAACAACGGCACCAGCACCAGGATCGTCTCTGCCGCAGACGCTGCGATGGTGCTGTCGACCGAACAGCTGATCAGTCCGTGCAGCACGGTGGAGCGGTGGCTGTAGAGCACGCCCTTGGGATTGCCGGTCGTGCCCGAGGTATAGCAGAGCACCGCGGCCGCGTTCTCATCCAGCTGCGGCCAGTCATATTCCGTGGGCTGGACGGCGATCAGCGTCTCGTAGCAGAGCGCACCGGGCAGGCTGGTCTCGGGCATATGGGCGTCGTCGGTCAGGATGACCCAATGGGTCACGCCGGGCAGATCGGCGGCGACGCTTTCCGCAACCGACACCAGGTTCAGGTCGACGAACACCACCCGGTCGTCGGCATGGTTCATGATGAAGGCGACCTGATCGCGGAACAGCCGCGGATTGACCGTGTGCAGGACCGCGCCCGAGCCCGAAACGCCGAAATAGAGTTCGTAGTGGCGATGGGTGTTCCAGGCCAGCGTCGCAACCCGGTCCCCCTCGGCGATGCCAAGTGCCGCCAGAGCATTGGCCACCTGCCGTGCCCGGGCTGCGACCTCGCCATAGCTGGTGCGGAGGATCGGGCCTTCATTGGTGCGGGTGACGATTTCCGTGGCGCCATGGGCCCGCGCCGCATGCTCGATGATCGACGAGATCAGCAGCGGCATGTCCTGCATAAGTCCGTTCACGTGAACCTCCCTGGAGCGGGTGGATTCGTGACGCCCACCCTGGTCTTTCTTCGTGTCGCCGCACCGGACTCCGGTGCATTTTTCATGATGCAACGCAATAGATTGCTGCGATGCAGGGAAGACAACCGGGTTCCTTCCGGCATTCTGCCTGATCAGGCCGCTGTTTTCTTGGCCGCAGATGCGGTCCCGCGGTTTTCGTTGCAGGGATACTTGACGCCTGAACCCATGGGCATATACCTTACCCATGAGTAAATAATCTAACAACAGTTAGAATAAGGAACCGCCATCCACCCGGACCGGCGGCTCCGGTGGCACGCGCGGGCCCCTGGTTTCGCGCCGGAACCCATCGTCCTGGGGAGGACATCCATGACGTCTCGCTGGAAGACCGCGATCGCTGCGGCCGCTCTGATGCTGTTCCCTGCGGCCGGTCAGGCGCAGGTTTCCGACGATGTGGTCCGGATTGCGGTCATGAACGACCGCAGCGGTGCCTATGCCGATTTCGGCGGGGAAGGCTCGGTCGCCGCCGCCCGGCTCGCGGTCGAGGATTTCGGTCCCACCGTGCTCGGCAAGCCGATCGAGGTGATCTCGGGCGACCACCAGAACAAGCCTGATCTGGGCGTCTCGCTCGCCCGGCGCTGGGTGGATACCGAAGGCGTCGACATGATCATCGACTTCGGCAACTCGGCGGTCTCGCTCGCGGTGCAGGATCTGACCGCGGGCCGGCGCGTGGTCATGCATGTCAGCTCGGCCTCGGATGCGCTTTTCGGCCCGCGCTGCTCGCCCACCGGCTTTCTGTGGAACTACGACACCACGGCCATCGCCAATGCCATCGGCAAGGCCTCGGTCGAGGCCGGCAATGACAGCTGGTTCTTCATCACCGCGGACTATGCCTTCGGCCATGCCATGGAGGCGCAGCTCACCCGGGTGATCACCGCGGCAGGCGGCAAGGTGCTGGGCCAGGTGCGCCATCCGGTCGGCAATACCGATTACAGCTCCTTCGTGTTGCAGGCCCAGGCATCGGGGGCGAAGATCATCGCCCTGCTGAATGCCGGCGGCGACACCACCAACACCATCAAACAGGCCGCCGAATTCGGCCTGGTCGCGGGCGGGCAGAAGCTGGCCGGCACCACATTCTATATCCTGAACGTCCATGCCCTGGGGCTGGAAGCCGCACAGGGCCTGCAGGTGGTGACGCCGTTCTACTGGGATCGCAACGACGCCTCGCGCGACTACACCCGTCGCTGGCGGGCGGCGATGAAGACCGACAAGGCCCCCACGCACAACCATGCCGGCGTCTACAGCGCCACCCTCTCCTACCTCAAGGCCATCCAGGCGGCCGGCACCGACGAGGCGATGGCGGTGTCGAAGAAACTCAAGGAACTGCCGGTCGACGACTTCTTCGGCGAAGGCGCCCATGTCCGCGCCGACGGGCGGATGATGAAGGACCTGTTCCTGGTGCAGGTCAAATCGCCGGCCGGATCGAAGGCCCCCTGGGACTATTACACCGTGCTGAACCGCATTCCGGCCGAACAGGTCGTCCGGCCGATGTCCGAAGGCGGCTGCCCGCTGGTGGCCGGCGCCTCCTGAGGCTCATCTGCGGAACCCGATCCCACGCGGAAGATTTCTTAACCACGGATGGCGTATCCCGTCGGGATCGATGATCCCGACGGGCGGACCTGCCCGAAGGGCCGGTCTTCTTGTCGCTTGTCCCCCCGCGCAGACGGCCGGATAGTGTCGTCCCTCTGACCCGTCCGGCCCGGACGGGTGACAGGGATGTTCGCATCTGGCTGGTCCAGCGACGAGGAACGGGATGAACGGGCAAGGACGTTTGGCACGGTTGCTGGCACCCCAGATCCTGCGGCCGGCCGCAGCGATCGCGATGTTCGCCGTGTTCGGGCTGGCGCTCTGGGTGATCCATTACGAAACCCGGACCATGTCCTTCGAGGACATCCGCGCCGCAATCGGCAATGTCGGCATGATCGACGTCGCCGCCGGCTGCGGGCTGACGGCGCTGTCCTTCCTGATGCTCATCGGCTTCGATGCGCTGGCGCTCAGATCCTCGGGGATCAGGGTGCCGTTTTCGCGCATCGCCTTTGCCGCCTTCTGCGCCCAGGCGATCAGCCATACGGCCGGTTTTGCCGCCCTGACCGGTACCTCGGTCCGGCTGCGCGTCTATGGCAATGCCGGCGTGCCGCCCGCCGCCGTGGCGAAGCTGATGGTGTTCTGCGCCACCGCCTTCACGCTGGGCGCCGTCACCCTGGGCGGGCTTGCCGGGCTGTTCGAAGGGACCAGGGTCGCAGCCGCGCTCAACCTGCCTGAAGCCGTGGTCCATCTGGCCGGCATTCTGGCGCTGGCGGCCTTTCTGATCTATGCCACGGCATCCGCGCGGGGGGCCGGCATCCATGTCCGCAGCTGGCGGATCGCCGTGCCGGCCCTGCCGGTCACGATCGGCCAGACCCTGCTCGCGATCGGCGATCTGATCGCTGCCGGTGCGGTGCTCTGGGTGCTGCTGCCGGCAGATCTGCCGCTGTCTTTCCCGGCCTTCCTGGGCCTCTATGTGGTCGCGATCGTGGCGGGCGTGCTGGCCCATGTCCCGGCGGGGCTCGGCGTGTTCGAAGGCATCGTCCTGCTCTTCCTGCCCGGCGTGCCGGCACCGGAAGTGCTGGGCGCGCTGGTGGTCTATCGTTTCGTCTACAACCTGGTGCCGCTGATCCTGGCCGCCACCCTGATCGCGCTCGCCGAGGCCGGCCGGGCGGCCGGGCGCATGGCGCCGGCGATCCGTCGGGCCGGGGCCGGTGCAGCCCAGATCGCGCCCATCGCCTTTGCCCTGCTCGCCATCGCCTCCGGTGCCGTTCTGCTCGCCTCGGCCGCGACCCCCGCCGCCACCGGCCGGCTCGATCTGCTGGACGGCCTGCCGCTGGTCGTGGTGGAAGCCTCGCATCTGGCCAGCGGCGTGGTCGGCCTGCTGCTGCTGGTGATCGCCCGCGGCCTCGCCCGCCGGGTGGATGCCGCCTGGATGGCCGCCACCATTCTTTCAGGCCTGGGCGCCGTCCTGTCGCTGCTCAAGGGCTGGGACTGGGAAGAGGCGATCCTGCTTGCCGTCGTGGCCGGCCTCCTCATTCTCGCCCGTCGGGCCTTCTATCGCCGCGGCTCGCTGCTGCGCCAGCCGATGACGCCGGCCTGGGTGGGCGCGCTCGCCATGATGGTGGGCGCGGCCGCCTGGCTCGCCTGGTTCTCGTTCCGTCACGAAGCCCTGTTCTCCCAGGGCCTGTTCACCTTTGCGCTTGAAGCCGAGGCGCCGCGCAGCCTTCGGGCGACGGTCGCGGTGCTGGCGCTCGGGCTGGTGCTGTTCGCCGCCCGCCTCTTCGCCCCGGTCCGTGCCCGCCCCGGCCCCCCCACCGAAGAAGATCTGGTTCAGGCCGAACGGATCGTCGCGACATCCACCTCCAGCACCGCCCAGCTCGCCTTCACCGGCGACAAGAGCTTCATCTTCTCGGAATGCGGCGACGCTTTCGTGATGTATGCCGCCTCGGGCCGCTCGCTCGTCGCCATGGGCGATCCGGTCGGGCCGCGCCACGCCTGGGCCAATGTCGCCTGGATGTTCCGCGAACTCTGCGATGCCCATGGCGCGATCCCGGTCTTCTACCAGGTCTCGGCCGAAGCCCTGCCGCTCTATCTCGATCTGGGCCTCAGGATCGTGAAGCTGGGCGAGGAGGCGGTGGTGCCGCTCGCGCAGTTCTCGCTCGACGGCAAGCCGCGGGCGGAGCTGCGCTATGCCCATCGCCGCGCGATCAAGGACGGCGCCAGTTTCGAGATGCTGGCCCCGGGCGAGGCGCGGCTGCTGATGCCCGAGCTGCGCAAGGTCTCGGATGTCTGGATGGAGCAGCGTCAGGCGCGCGAAAAGCGCTTCTCGCTCGGCCGGTTCGAGCCGGCCTATCTGAACCACTGCCCGATCGCAGTCGTCCGCCAGAACGGCCGGATCGTCGCCTTCGCCAATCTCTGGCCATCGGCCGGGCACGAGGAAATGGCGCTCGATCTGATGCGCCATCTGCCCGATGCGGGCTATGGAATCATGGACTACCTGATGGTGGAGATCATGCTCCACGCCCGTGATGCCGGCTGGAAGTACTTCTCGCTGGGCATGACCCCCCTCGCCGGCCTGCCCGACAACCCGCTCGCCTCGGCCTGGAGCCGGGTCGGCACCTTCATCTACGAACACGGCGAGGGCATCTACAACTTCCAGGGACTGCGCCGCTTCAAGCAGAAATTCCTGCCCGACTGGCGGCCGCGCTACCTCGCCTCGCCTGGCGGCACCGCCCTGCCGCAGGTCGGGCTCGACGTCGTCGCACTCATCTCGGGCGGCATCAAGGGGGTCATCGGACGATGATCTGGCGGTCGCTGCGCCGGGTGGCGCATCTTGCAGTGCTGGCCCTGCTCTGCGCCGTCCATGGCGGCGCCGCGCAGGAACCCGAACACGATACGATCCGTACCGACTGGCTGGTCGACGAACCGGCCGACGGCGCACAAGGCCCCCATGCCCGGGATCTGGCGGTGATCATCTCGGGCGATGGCGGCTGGGCCGATCTCGATCGCGATCTCGCTGCCCGGCTGGAAGCCCGCGGCGTCGCCGTGCTCGGCGTCGATGCGCTGCATTATTTCTGGACCCGCCGCACCCCCGACGAGGTGGCCCGCGAACTGGCACCGCCGATCGCCGATCGGATGGCCCGCTGGAAGCGCGACCGGCTGATCCTGATCGGCTTTTCCTTCGGCGCCGGCATCCTGCCCGATGTCGCAGCCCGGCTGCCCGGGGATCTGATCGACCGCTCGGTTCTGGCGGTGATGCTTACCTCCAACACCTGGGCGAACTGGGAGGTGCATCCGGGCGACTGGCTTCTGGACGAGCCGCACAAGGAATCGACCGATGTGGTGGCGCCCGCACTGGCGCTCGCCCATCCGCCGATCGTCTGCGTCTACGGCACCGACGAGACCGATGTCTCGGCCTGCCCCAAACTCACCGGCCATGCGACGGTCATTCCCCTGCCGGGCGGTCATCATTTCGACGGAGATTACGATCGTCTGGCCGATCTTGTGCTTGCGCATGTCGATGCCACCCCAACCGTCGCCGAGGCCGAAGCCGCCGCGGCGAAGTGAGCGCATCTCCGTCAACGTTGCCGTTGATCCCGACCCGTCTCCGGCGCAAAACTGTTGCCGCGGCCCCGCCGCACCCGGCGACCGATGGAGACCCCGCCCGCATGAGCAGCACCCGCAATCGCACCCCGGATCCCCAGGCCGTCTGGATCCTGGATCTGGTCAAGGCATCCGAACGCGACCCCTATCCGAAAATGGGGGTAGAGGCGGCGCGCCGGATGTTCGACGAGGTGGTGGTGCTGCTGGATCTGCCCCGGGCGGAACTGCCCGTGGTCGAGGATCATACCCTGCCGGGGCCTGACGGCACCGATCTGCCGGTCCGGCTCTACCGGCCGGCGGCTCTCGATCCCGATGCGCCCCCTCTGCCGGCCCTGCTTTACATTCACGGCGGTGGCTGGACCATCGGCAGCCTGAACGCCTATGACCGGCTCTGCCGCCATATCGCGGCGGCGGCCGGCATTGCGGTCGTCTCGCTGGATTATCGCCTGGCGCCGGAACATCCCTTCCCGGCAGCGGTCGACGACGCGATCGCCGCCTGGGCCGCCCTGCCCGGGGCGGCCGCCCGCTTCGGCATCGATCCCGAGCGTCTTGCGATCGGCGGCGACAGCGCCGGCGGCAACCTGTCGGCGGTGGTGGCGCTTGCGGCCCGGGACGACGGCATGCATCTGCCCCGGCTGCAATGGCTGGTCTATCCGGCCACCGACCTCGCCCATCGTCACCCCTCGCGCGACGATTTCGCCGAAGGGTATCTGCTCGACGACGCCACCATCACCTGGTTCCTGGACCAGTACCTGCCCGACCGGACGGCCGCCGTCGACTGGCGGGCCTCGCCGCTCAGGGCCACGGATCACCGTGGCCTGCCGCCGGCGCTGATCGTCACCGCCGGGTGCGATCCGCTTGCCGACGAAGGCCAGGCCTATGCCGAGGCACTCAGCCGGGCGGGTGTCGCGGTCGAACACCGGGTCTATCCCGGCATGCTGCACGGTTTCATCAACACAGCGGGCGCGCTCGATCAGGCGCGCGACGCCGTCGCCCGTTCCATCGATGCGCTCAAGGCCGCATTGCGCGGCTGACGCCGACCGGAGACCCCCATCGTGAACGCACCCCTGGCCGCAGGCACCTCTGCCGGCGACGCGCTGATCGCCTATGTCGACGCCCTGACCCAGGGCCGCTATGACGCCACGCCCCCCGCGGCGAACGACCCGCTGGGCCTGGCCATTCTCCGCCTCGGCGCCCGGCTTGCCGAGCAGGCCCGTGAAGACACCGATCGCATCGTCGGTGCGTGCATCGATTCGGCCGAAGCCAGTGTGGGCGTGGTGCATGCCGTGGCGGCCGCCCGCGACCTGGAGGCGCGCACCGCCGGCGCCGCCTCGGCCGTGGCCGAACTTGCCGCCAGCGGCAACCGGGTGCGCGAGGGCGGGCGCCGGGCCGCAGAAGCGGCGGCCGTCGCCAATGAACAGGCAGAGGCCGGCGTGCGCCAGCTGCGTGCCTCGGCCCGGTCGGTCGCGACGCTCGCCGACGGGGTCACCGCGGCGGCCGGCCGGGTGGATGCCCTGGCGGCGGCATCCGAGCAGATCGACGCCATCGTCGGTTCGATCGAGGCGATCGCCCGTCAGACCCGCCTGCTGGCGCTGAACGCCACCATCGAGGCCGCCCGCGCCGGAGAGGCCGGCAAGGGCTTCGCGGTTGTGGCATCGGAAGTGAAGAACCTGGCCCAGCAGACCGCTGCCGCCACCGACGACATCCGCTCGCGCATCGACGGGCTGCGCAGCGAAATGGCCGCGATCGTGGCGGTGATGGGCGATGGTGCCCGCGGCGCCGCCGAAGGCCGGGCCGCGATCGACGGGCTCGGCCGCGAGATCGAGGCCCTGGGCCGCGGCATTGCCGATGTTTCGCGCCAGATGGCCGAGATCGCGGGCGAGATCGACAGCCAGGGTGTGGCATCCGACCGTCTGGCCGGCGACATTGCGGCCCTGGCAGGCCTTGGTGCCGACAACCGCGCCGGCATCGAAGCCGTGGCCGACGCCCTCGACCATCTGGAAGGCCGCATCGGCCCGGCGCTGCAGGCACTGGCCGGCCGGCATTTCCCGGATCAGGTCGTGCGTCTGGCCAAGGCCGATCACGCCCTGTGGAAGAAGCGTCTGGCCGCAATGGCGACCGGCCGGGCGAAGCTGTCGGAAAGGGAACTGACCGATCACCATTCCTGCCGGCTGGGCCGCTGGTATTACGGTGACCAGTCTGCCGCCTGGAGGGGAGACGCAACTTTCCGCGCCCTGGAAAAGCCGCATGCGGCCGTCCACGACCACGGCCGCGAGGCGGCAAGGGCGATGGCGGCCGGTCGGCCGCGCGATGCCCTGGCGGCCCTGGACCGGCTGACCAGCGCATCAGGCGAAGTGTTGCAGCTTCTGGAACGTATGGCGCCAGAGGGTCGGCCGACCGGGCGGAACTGACCGCCACATTCCGGAAAACTGTTGACTATCAAGGGCTCCGACCACATCGTGTGCGGGCGGAAACGGGTTTGTGCCGGCGCAGGAGCCGCGGCCGGCATGCCCGACCTGCGGGTCTGTCATTTTGCATGACGCACCTCCCGTTCCGCCCGCGCAGGCGGGTGCTGCGGGTTCCGGGCCTACCCGGCATAAGCGGCCCTCCACATGCGTGAGCACCTGGCATGCCCCGACTGTCCCGCCGTCTGCGCGCCATCCTGGCATCCGGCCTCCGTCCGCTGTTGCTGATCGCGTTTATACTTGCGGGTTTTGCCACATATTCAGACGCCGCCACACCGGTGCAGCAGCCGTCGCCGGTCCGCCTGGGCGTTATGAAGGGGCCGGAGACCGAAGTCGCCGAGGTGGTGAAGACGGTCGCCGCGGGCAAGGGCCTGACGGTGGAGCTTGTCACCTACACCGATTACAGCGAGCCCAATGCGGCGCTGGCGCGCGGCGAGATCGACGCGAACGCCTTCCAGCACCGGCCCTTCCTGGAGGCGGAGATGGTCGCCAAGGGCTATGACCTGGTCTCGGTCGGCTACACCATGGTCCAGCCGATGGGCATTTATTCCCGGACCTACAAACAGCTGCGCGACCTGCCGGATGGTGCCCGGATTGCGATCCCGGAAGACCTGAGCAATGGCGGCCGCGCCCTGCGCCTTCTGGCCGAGCGGGCGATGATCGGCCTGGCACCGGGGGCGAAGCTCACGCCCACGCCCAAGGACGTGATGATCAACACCCGCAGGTTCCAGTTCGTCCAGCTGCCGGCCGATCAGGTCGCCGGCGCCATCGATCTGGTGGATGCGGCGGCGATCAACGGCAACTACGCCCGGGCCGCCGGTCTTGATCCGCGCCGCGACACCATCGCGGTCGAAAACCGACGCAGCAACCCGTATGGCAACATCCTGGTCGTCCGCCGGGCGGATCAGGACCGGCTCGAGATCCACACCCTGCTCGAAGCCTTTCAGTCGCCCGAGGTTGCAGCCTTCCTGAACACGCGTTTCGAGGGCGCCTTCCTCCCGGCCTGGTGAGCGGACGCATACCAGCGTCAGCATCCAGCCTGCGTCCGAAAATAACATTATATTTTCGTATATATTTTTGCGTTGACTGTACTAAGTGTGGAATACATCGTTCCCACACGCTGTTCCGCGATATCATCGGAATGGGCCCGGCATTGCCTCTTCGCCGGTCGTTCTTCTCCCCGCAGGACCACCGCACAGGACCGCCATCATGTTCCGCTCCTTCGCCCAGCCGCGGCCCCGGCGCAAAACCGCCCTCGAAGATGGTCGCCGCCGCCTGTTCACCGCCATTCTGGGGCTCGCCGCCCTGGTCGCCGCCTTTGCCGCCGGCGGTCTCGCCGCCCGGGCGGCCGGGACCGAAACCGTCCGGCTGGGCGTCATCGCCGGCGCGGAAGAGGAAATCGCCGAGGTCGTGAAGCAGGTCGCCGCCCGCGACGGGCTGGATGTCGAAATCGTCACCTTCCAGGATTACGTGCTGCCGAACGAGGCGCTGGCCGCCGGGGATCTGGATGCCAATGCCTTCCAGCACCAGCCCTATCTGGATGCCCAGATCGCGGCCCATGGCTATGACATCGTCAATGTCGGCTACACCATCGTCGAGCCGATCGGGATCTATTCCACCCGGGTGAAGCGCCTGGCCGACCTGGCCGAGGGCGCGAAGCTCGGCATCCCCAACGACCCGTCGAATGGCGGCCGGGTGCTGAACCTGCTGGCCCGCGAAGGCATGATCGAACTGGCCCCCGGCAAGGGGCTCACCCCCACCCTGCTCGACATCACCGCCAATCCGAAGAAGCTTGAGATCGTCGAACTGGATGCCGCCCAGCTGCCGCGTGCGGTGCCCGACCTGGATGCGGCGGCGATCAACGGCAACTACGCTCATGACGCCGGTTTCGACCCCACGAAGGATGCGATCGCGATCGAAAGCCGGGCCGACAACCCTTATGGCAATTTCGTCGCCGCGCGGGCGGCCGATGCCCAGGCGCCGCGGATCCGCAAGCTGGTGGCCGCCTATCAGTCCGACGAGGTGAAGGCCTTCCTGGCCGAGCGATTCAAGGGCGCGATCCTGCCGGCCTGGTAGGCCCGCCCGCCCGCACGGCTCCGATTTCACCACGCAGGATCCAGGGGGTGACGGCGCCTCGCCTCCGCCCCATCTCTCAGGTAGTCTGACAAGGCCGGCCGCCCGTTAGGGGACGACCGGCCTTCGCCGTTGCACGAGGATCCCCCGCCCCCGTCGCACATACCGCCGCCGTATCGCCGACATCCGAGGCCCCGATCCACATGACCGCCATCCGCAACAAGAGGCAGATCATCCACCGTCGTGCCCTGATGGCCGACATCGAGCAGCAGGTGGAGGAGACGGGCAAACCGGTCGAAAAGCTCCGGCGCGAGATCCTGGGCATGCTGAAGGAGCATCTGGCGAAGGGGCGGGAAGAGATCCGCAAACGCTTCGACGCCGGGGCCGACGGCGCCCATGTGGTGCGCGAGAACTGCTATCTGATCGATCAGATCGTGCGCACCCTGTTCGATCTGGCGACCACCCATGTCTATCCGGTCGCCAACCCCACCTCGGCCGACCGGTTGTGCCTGGTGGCGATCGGCGGCTATGGCCGCGGCGAGCTGGCACCGCATTCCGATGTCGATCTGCTGTTCCTGATGCCCTACAAGCAGACCCCGCGCGGCGAGCAGGTGGCGGAATACATCCTCTATCTGCTCTGGGATCTGGGGCTCAAGGTCGGCCATGCGGTGCGCTCGGTCGACGAATGCATCTCGCGGGCGCGCGGCGACATGACCATCCGCACCAGCCTGCTGGAAAGCCGCCAGCTTTGTGGCGAGATGGTGCTGTACGAGGATCTGCGCCGTCGCTTCGCCACCGACATCATGGTCGGCACGGCGGGCGAGTTCATCGAGGCCAAGCTCAACGAGCGCGACGAGCGCCACCGTCGGATGGGCGACAGCCGCTACGTGCTGGAACCCAACGTCAAGGAAGGCAAGGGCGGGCTGCGCGACCTCCACACCCTGTTCTGGATCGCCAAATACTCCTACCGCGTCCACAACCTGTCGGACCTCGTCGAGCAGAAGGTCTTCACCGCCGGCGAATACCGGCGCTTCGCCAAGGCGCAGAACTTCCTGTGGACGGTGCGCTGCCACCTGCACTACCTGGCCGGCCGCCCCGAGGACCGCCTGACCTTCGACGTCCAGACCGAAATCGGCCGGTTGATGGGCTATGCCGACCGGCCGGGCGTGCGCGGGGTCGAGCGCTTCATGAAGCACTATTATCTGGTCGCCAAGGATGTGGGCGACCTGACCCGGATCCTGTGCGCGGCGCTGGAAAGCGCCAATCAGCGCCAGCCCAAGATCCGCATGCCCAGCATCCTGATGCGGCGCGAGATCGACGGCTTCCGGATCGAAGGCGGCCGGCTGACACTCGCGAACCGCCACGAACTCGCCGAACAGCCGATCAAGATGCTGAAGCTGTTCCGGGTGGCCCAGAGCCGCGAGATGGACGTCCATCCGCAGATCCTGCGCTGGATCACCCAGAACCTGAAATACATCGACGACGGCGTGCGCGAGGATCCGTCGGCCAACCAGGTCTTCCTCGACATCCTGACCTCGCCCAAGGATCCGGAGGCGACGCTGCGCCACATGAACGAGGCCGGTGTCTTCGGTCGCTTCATTCCGGATTTCGGCCGCGTCGTCGCCCAGACCCAGCACGACATGTACCATGTCTATACGGTCGACGAGCACACCATCCGGGCGATCGGCATCCTGTCGGGGATCGAGAAGGGCAACTTCCCCGACGAACTGCCGCTCGCGACCCGGATCGTGCACGAGGTGCTGTCGCGCCGGGTGCTGTATATGGCGGTGCTGCTCCACGACATCGCCAAGGGGCGCGGCGGCGATCATTCCGTGCTGGGAGAAGAGGTCGCCCGCAAGCTCTGCCCCAGGGTCGGCCTGACGCCCGAGGAAACCGAGACCGTCGCCTGGCTGGTGCGCTGGCACCTGCTGATGAGCGCGGTCGCCTTCAAACGCGACATCGAAGATCCGAAGACCGTCCACGACTTCGCCGATCAGGTCCAGTCGATGGAGCGGCTGCGCCTGCTGACCGTGCTGACGGTCGCCGATATCCGTGCCGTCGGCCCCAATGTCTGGAACGGCTGGAAGGGCACGCTGCTGCGTGAACTCTATTATCGCGCGGCCGAACAGCTCTCGGGCGGCCATGTCGAGGGGCTGAATCGTGCCGGCCGGATCCAGGCGGTGCAGGACAAGCTGCGCGAGCGCCTGGCCGACTGGACCGGTGCCGCCTTCCAGGCCCATGTCGAGCGCATGCCCGGATCCTATTGGCTGGCCCATGATGCCGAGGTGCTGGAACGCCATGCCCGCCTGGTCGCCAAAGCCGACCGCCAGGGTCCGGCGCCGCTGGTGATCGACGTCGCCCCCGACCGCTTCCGGTCCGTGGCTGCGATCACGGTCTATGCCCCCGATCATCACGGCTTGTTCGCCGGCGTCGCCGGTGCCATGGCGCTGGCCGGCGGCAACATCGTCGATGCCCGCATCGTCACCACCACCGACGGCATGGCGCTCGACACTTTCTGGGTGCAGGACTCCGACCGCTCCGCCTATGACGACGAGGTCCGGGTCGCCAGGATGCGCGATCTGGTCGGGCGGACGCTGTCGGGCGAACTCAGGCCCGCCAAGGCGCTGGCTGCCCGGCGCGACGGGCCCAAGCGCACCGATGTCTTCCAGGTCACCCCCCGGGTGCTGATCGACAACCGCGCGAGCAACACCCAGACGGTCATCGAGGTGACCGCCCGCGACCGGCCGGGCCTGCTGTTCGCGATCACCAGCGTGCTCTCGGATCTGGCGCTCACCATCTCGTCGGCCCATGTCGCGACCTATGGCGAGCGGGCGGTCGACACCTTCTACGTCAAGGACGTGTTCGGCCTGAAGATCACCCATCAGGGCAAGCTGACCCGGGTGCGGGAAGAACTGCTGGCCGCACTCGATGCGGCGGGGCCGGTGATCGCCGATGACGGCACCATCCGCAGCACCGCCACCGCCGCCGGCGACGCCGCCGAATGATCGGCCACGGGGCGGCCCTGGGGCGGCCCCGTCGTCCCATTGATGCCCCTTCCCGCCGGACGCGGTTTCGGATACACCCGCACCTCATGAACCTGATGCGCGCCGCGGCCACGGTGGGTGGCCTCACCATGATGTCGCGGATCCTCGGATTCGCGCGCGATGTCCTCGTGGCCGGCCTGCTGGGTGCGGGTGCGGCGGCGGACGCCTTTTTCGTGGCCCAGAAGCTGCCGAACCTGCTGCGGCGCATGTTCGCCGAAGGCGCGTTCAGCGCCGCCTTCGTGCCGATCTACAACCGCATCCGGGTCGAAAGCGGCCCGGCCGCGGCCCATGCTTTCGCCGAAGCCGCCCTGTCGGTTCTGGTCTGCAGCCTGCTGGTGATCCTGCTTGCGGCCCAGGCGGCGATGCCCTGGGTGGTGACGGTTTTCGCCCCCGGCTTTTCGGGCGACCCTGAGAAATTCAACCTCGCCGTTGATCTCGCCCGGATCGTCTTCCCCTATATCGTGTTCATCTCGGCCGTGGCCCTGGTCGGGGGCGTGCTGAACTCGCTCGGCCGGTTCGGCGCCTTTGCCGGCGCACCGGTGCTGTTCAACCTCTGCCTGATCGCCGGTTGCGTGGTCTCGTTGCAGCACTGGGTCGATGCCGATCCGGCGGTGGTCCAGGCCTGGGCACTGATGCTGTCGGGCGTGGTGCAGCTGGGGGCGATGCTGGTCGCGGCCAACCGGGCCGGCGCCGAACTGCGCTTCCGCCTGCCACGGCTGACGCCCGAGGTGAAGCGCCTGCTGAAGGTTGCGGCACCGGCGGCGCTGGGCGCCGGCGTCTATCAGGTTAACGTGCTGGTCGACACCATGATCGCCTCGCTGCTCGCGGAAGGCACGGTGTCGGCGCTCTATTATGCCGACCGGCTGGTGCAGCTGCCGCTGGGTGTGGTCGGCATCGCGGTCGGCACCGCCCTGTTGCCGCTGCTCTCCACCCGGATCAAGGAAGGCGCGCTCGACGACGCCCGCAACCACATGAACCGGGCGATGGAGATGACCCTGCTGGTGGCGCTGCCGGCCCTGGTCGGCCTAGCCACCCTGGGCATGCCGATCGTCGCCACCCTGTTCGAACGCGGCGCCTTCACCCCTGAGGCCACCACCCGCACCGTCGAGGTGATGACCGTGCTCGCCTTCGGCCTGCCGGCCTTCGTGCTCGCCAAGGTGTTGAGCCCGGGCTTCTATGCCCGCGAGGATACCGCCACCCCCACCCGCTATGCGGTGGTGGCGCTGATCGCCAATGTGGTGCTGAACCTGGCCTTCATGCAGCCCCTGGCGCATATGGGCATCGCGCTTGCGACGGCGCTCTCGGCCTGGATCAACGTCTTCCTGCTTGCCCGCCGGCTCAACCGCGACCGGCTTCTGGTGGGCGATGCCCGGCTGCGCCGCACCCTGCCCAGGATCCTGCTCGCCAATCTGCTGTTCGCGGCCGCCATCCTGGGCGTGCTCGAAGCGCTGCCGCCCTTCGGCACCATGCCCCATGCCGCCCGGGTGCTCTGGCTCACCCTGCTGATCGGCGCGACCATCCCGGTCTATGTGGCATTCAGCCTGATCACCGGCGCCGCGCACCTGCAGGATTTCAAAGGCATGCTACGCCGCCGCAAGCGCTGACCGTCATCGGGCGGTCACATGCCTGCCGTGCAAACTTCATGATGTAAACGTTTACCCACGGATCGATCTGCCGCATTCTCTGGGGGACGAGAGATGACCGATCCCCCGCCGGAGGTCTCGAGACCCATGTCCCCCACCATCCGCGACGTCGCGCTCAAGGCCGGCGTGTCGGTCGCCAGCGTGTCACGCCTGCTGAACGGTACCGGTCGTGTCGGTGCCGAGACTGCGGCGCGCATCCGCCAGGCGGTGGAAGATCTCGGCTTCCGGCCGAACGGGCTGGGCCGCAGCCTCAAATCCCAGCGCAGCCGGCTGATCGGGGTGATGATCCCGTCGCTGGCCAACCCGGTCTTCGCCGATGCGGTGGCCGGTATCGAAACCGCCGCCCGCGCCGCCGGCTTCACCCTGCTTTTCGGTGTCTCGGGCTATCACGCCGAGGAAGAGGTCCGCGCGGTCGAGGCGCTGCTGGCCTACCGGGTCGACGGCATGATCCTGACCGTCACCGCCCCCGCCGGCAGCCAGGCGCTCGACGCCCTCGAAGCCGCCCGGGTGCCGCATGTCCTGGTCTACAACCAGCCGACCCCCGGCCGGGCACCGACGGTCACGGTCGACAACGAGGATGCCGGTCGGGCGGTGGCCCGCCATTTCGCCGGGCTCGGCCATCGGCGGCTGGGCATGATCACCGGGGCGCTCGGCGGCTCGGACCGCGCTGCGGCGCGGCTGCGCGGCTTTCTGGCCGGTGCGGCCGAAGCCGGGCTGCCGGCGCCTGCCGTGCGCGAGGTGGAATTCGAGACCCCGGACCCGGATGCCGCCCTCGACGCCATGGCTGCCGGACCGGGCGGCCTGCCGACGGCGCTGTTCTGTTCGAACGACTGGCTGGCCATCGCCACGATCGGCGCCCTCGCCCGCCGCGGCCTCGCCGTCCCCGGCGATGTGGCGGTGACCGGTTTCGACGGCATCGCGGTCGGCGCCCATCTGACGCCCCCGCTTGCCACCATCGTCCAGCCCTCGGCCGAGATGGGCCGGCAGGCGGCCCTTCGGCTGATCGCCATGCTCGGCGAGGCAGAGGGCCAGGCGGGCGATCTGATCCTGCCCTTCACCTTCAGGCCCTCAGGCCCCCAGGCCGGACCGGCCTCTCCCCATTCCGGGCGCCCCAGAGAAGAGCGCGCGGACACGATGTGACCGGAACGGCGGGACGCACTGCCAGGCACATTCCCGCCGCCCCGGTCGCCACCGACCACGACGCCAACGAGGACACGTCGACCCATGATCGGTACCGCTCTGAAATCCGTGGCCGCTGCGGCCGGGCTGATCCTAGCCGCCGCCACGATCCCCGCGCAAGGCGCCGCCGCCGCGGACGCCATCTGCTACAATTGCCCGCCCGAATGGGCGGACTGGGCGTCGCAGCTGGCGGCGATCAAATCCGACCTGGGGCTGGACGTGCCCCATGACAACAAGAATTCGGGCCAGACCCTGGCCCAGCTTGCGGCCGAGCGCGCCAATCCGGTTGCCGATGTCGCCTATTACGGCGTCTCCTTCGGCATCCAGGCCGCCGAACAGGGGCTGGTGGAGCCCTACCGCCCGGCCGGTTTCGACGAGATCGACCCCGGTCTCAAGGCCGCGGACGGCAGCTGGTTCTCGATCCATTCGGGCACGATCGGCCTGTTCGTGAACAAGGCCGCGCTGGGCGACCTGCCGGTGCCGCAGAGCTGGGAAGACCTGCTCAACCCGCAATATGAGGGCATGGTCGGCTATCTGGATCCGACCAGCGCCTTCGTCGGCTATGCCGGCGCGGTTGCGATCAACCGTGCCTTCGGCGGCGATTTCACCAACTGGCAGCCGGGCATCGACTTCTTTAAGAAGCTGGCCGGCAACGACCCGATCGTGCCCAAGCAGACCTCGTATGCCCGGGTTCTGTCGGGCGAGATCCCGATCATGATCGACTACGACTTCAACGCCTATCGCGCCCGCTACAAGGACAAGGGCGACATCGAATTCGTGATCCCGAAGGAAGGTACGCTGGTCGTCCCTTACGTGATGAGCCTGGTCAAGGGTGCGCCGCATGCCGATAACGGCCGCAGGATCCTGGACTTCGTGCTCTCGGAAAAGGGCCAGTCGCTCTGGGCCAATGCCTATCTGCGCCCGGTGCGCGAGGTGAAGCTGCCGGCCGAGATCGAGGCCCGCTTCCTGCCCGCCGCCGATTACGCCCGGGCAAAGCCGGTCGATTATGCCGCGATGGCGGCAGGCCAGAAGGCCTTCGCCGAAACCTATCTCGCCGAGGTGAAGTGACGGCCGTCCAGGGCCGCCCGGTTTCACCCCGCCCATGATCCACGGCCCGCCGGCAAGATGCCAGCGGGCCGCCTTTTCACGTGGAACACCGACCGATGTCATCCGTCTCGGGCCGCGAGACCCCGCGTCTGGTCCTGATGCTGCTGCCGGCCGGGATCGTGCTCGCCGCCTTCCTTCTGGTGCCGCTGGTCCGTCTCGCCGTTGCCGGCGCCTCGGGGCCGGACGGCATCGCGGCCTATTTTTCGATCCTGACCAACCCCCGCCATGGCCACGACACGGTGATGACCTTCATCCTCGCCGTCACCGTCACGCTGGCCGCCCTGGTGGTGTCGACCATCGCCGGGCTGTTCCTGGCCCGCCATGTCTTCCCGGGCCGGTCGGCGCTGATCGCCATGCTCACCTTCCCTCTCGCCTTTCCGGGCGTGGTGGTGGGCTTCCTGGTGATCATGCTCGGCGGCCGGCAGGGCCTCGCCAATCTGGTCTCGAAGGCGCTGACCGGCGACCGGCTGGTCTTCGCCTATTCGGCCGCCGGCCTGTTCGTGGGCTATCTCTATTTCTCGATTCCGCGGGTGATCCTGAACGTCATGGCCGCGGCCGAAACGCTGGATCCGTCCCTGCCCGAGGCCGCCCGCTCGCTGGGTGCCGGGCCGGTCAGGGTGTTCCTCTCGGTCACCCTGCCGGCGCTGATGCCGGGGCTGATCGCCAGCGGCGCGATCTGCTTCGCCACCGCCATGGGCGCCTTCGGAACCGCCTTCGCGCTCGCCACCGACATCGCGGTGCTGCCGATGACCATCTACACGGAATTCACCCTGCAGGCGAACATCGCCGGCGCCTCGGCCCTGGCCCTGGTGCTGGGGCTGATCACCTGGGCGACCCTGTTCATCGCCCGCACGCTCGGCGGCCGCGGTGCGGCTGCGGGGGGCGGCTGATGGCCATGCGACGCGGACATCCACGCGGGGCGGGCTTCTGGGGCGGCCTCGCCTTCACCCTTCTGGTCGCCGCCTTCATGATCGTGCCGGTGGTGCTCTCAGGCCTTGCCGGCGTCACGGTCAACTTCTTCCGCGGCCTGGAAAGCGGCCTCACCCTCGACTGGGTGGCAGAGGTCTGGCGGCTTTACGCCGACACGATCTGGCGGTCGATCTGGCTGGCCTTCGCCACGCTCGCCATCACCGCGGTGATCGGCGTGCCGGCGGCCTATGCCCTGGCCCGCCGACCGGGGCCGCTTGCCCGCGCGATCGAAGAGACCGTCGCCCTGCCGATCGCGATCCCGGGCCTGGCGCTGGCGCTCGGCCTGCTGCTGACCTGGGGTGGTGCCGGCAGCTTCCGTATGTCGAGCGGCTTCGTGCTCGCCGGTCATGTGATCTACACCCTGCCCTTCATGCTCCGCTCGGTGATCGCGGTAATGGTGGCGACCGACATGAAGACGCTGGAGGAAGGCGCCGCCAGCCTGGGCGCCGGTTTCCTGCGCCGCTTCCTGACCGTGATCGTGCCCAATGCCTGGCCGGGCGTGCTGGCCGGCGGGCTGATGGTGGTCACGCTGTCGATCGGCGAATTCAACCTCACCTGGATGCTGCACACCCCGCTGACCAAGACCCTGCCGGTGGGTCTGGCTGACAGCTATGCCTCGATGCGGCTGGAAATCGCCAGCGCCTACACCCTCGTCTTTTTCGTGATGATCGTGCCGCTGCTGGTCGCCATGCAGCTGGCCGGACGCCGTGGCCGGAAGGACCACCGATGACGACTGATACCGCTTCCTCGGGCGCCACCGCGGTCGAACTCCGCGGCTGCGCCCGCACCTGGCCCGACGGCACCCGGGCGCTGACGCCCATCGATCTCGACATTCCCGCCGGCCGCACCGCCGTGCTGCTCGGCCCGTCCGGCTGCGGCAAGACCACGCTGCTGCGGATCATCGCCGGGCTGGACCGCCCCGACGCGGGCGGACGGGTGCTGTTCGACGGCGAGGACGTCACCCGGCTGCCGATCGAGGCGCGCGAGGTGGGCATGGTCTTCCAGTCCTACGCGCTTTTCCCCAATCTCACCGTGCGCGGCAACGTCGCCTATGGGCTGAAGGTCCGGCGCCTGCCCCGGCGCGAGATCGACAGCCGGGTCGACGAGATGCTGGCGCTGATGCGGATCGACGCCCTGGCCGATCGGCGGATCGACCAGCTGTCGGGCGGCCAGCGCCAGCGCACGGCGCTTGCCCGCGCCATCGCCGTCCGGCCGCGCCTGCTGCTGCTCGACGAGCCGCTGACCGCGCTCGACGCCGCCCTGCGCGAGCATCTGCGCACCGAGATCGACGCTCTGCTGCGCAGCCTGCACATCACCGCCGTCTACGTCACCCACGACCAGGCCGAGGCGATGGTGCTGGGTGACGAGATCGTGGTGATGAATGCCGGCCGCATCGCCCAGCGCGGCACCCCGCGCGAGATCTATCACGCGCCCGCCGACGATTTCGTCGCAGGCTTCGTCGGCACCATGAACCGCGCGGTCGACGACCGGGGCGAGACCCTGCTCTTCCGTCCGGAAGACGCCCGGCTGACCGCCCCCGGGGACGGGCTGCTGACCGGCACGGTCGCCGTCTGCCATTTCCTGGGGGATCGCTGCCGGCTGAAGCTCTCAGGCCCCGCAGGCGAAAGCTGGATGGTCGAAACCACCGCCCGCGCCGATCTGCCCGAGACCGGTACCCTGCTCGGCATCGACGTGCCCGCCGCCGCCCGCATCCGCCTTGGAGCCTGAGCCCCCATGCTGATCGCCCAGCTGACCGACACCCATCTGAAGCCCGGCGGCCGGCCGGCCTATGGCCGGGTCGATACTGCCGGCCTGCTGACGGCGGCCGTGGACTACGTCAATGCCTTCGTGCCCGAGGTCGACGCCGTCATCCTCTCGGGCGACCTCACCGACACGGGGTCCGCCGCCGAGTATGCCGTGCTCCGGCCGCTGCTCGACCGGATCAGGGCGCCCTGGTACGCCGTACCCGGCAATCACGATCGTGCCGACGAGATGCGCACCGCCTTTGGGGATGTGGTGCCCTATGTCGACGCGGCCGATTTCGCCGCCTGCCTGATCGATCACCTTCCGGTGCGGCTGATCGGGCTCGACAGTTCGGTCGCAGGCGTGCCCTGGGGCATGGTCGGCGCGGCGCAGCTCGCCTGGCTCGACCGGGTGCTGACCGCCGGTGCCGGGCGGCCGACCCTGGTCTTCGTCCATCACCCGCCCTTCGAGACCGGCATCGGCCATATGGACGTGCAGAATCTGAAGGACGGCGCCGAGCTGATCGCGGTCCTCCGCCGCCATCCCCAGGTGCTGCATCTCGCCTGCGGCCATGTCCATCGCGCCATCGACACCGTGCTCGACGGGGTCGCGGTCTCGATCGCCCCCAATGCCGCCCATGCGGTGACGCTGGATCTGACCCTGGGCGGGCCCTCCACCTTCACCATGGAACCGCCGGCGATCCGTCTCTTCCGCTTCACCCCGCCGCGGCTGCTGGTCAGCCATCTGGCCTATCCGGGCCGGTTCGACGGCCCCCACCCCTTCTTCGATGCGACGGGCGGGCTGATCGACTGATCCGTCAGGAGGCTCCAGGCCTGCACCTGCCAGCCTGTGACGGGTGCGCCGTCACAGGCTGTAAATATCTCCATTTATCTCTGATAGTGTATATTGACGCCTTATTCGCAATCCGGAATAAATTCTCTTTATTCCGGATTGGGGATAAATTGCGTTTATCTGATTTCGGGAATAAAATAGCGGCTTGAGTTCCCCCTGAGAGGAACATGCCAGCCATGGCAGATATCATCCGCACCCCCCAACAGCTGGGCAACCTCATCCGGAGACAAAGGCGGAAGCTTGGCCTCACGCAGGCGGCTCTGGGTGTCAGGACAGGTCAGCGGCAAAGCATGATCTCTCAGATCGAGCAAGGCTATCCCAGCCTCCGCCTGGATACGCTCATCGACCTTCTGGCCGCTCTCGATCTGGACCTTCAGGCTGCGCCTCGCGACCGATCCACCGTCGACGACGCCATCGCCCGAATGCTTCTTGGCGGGAACGACGATTGATGGCACGGCGAAAAACCTATGCCGACCTCCATGTTTATCTGAACGGATACCCTGTCGGCCGTCTGTCAAAACAGCTGAACGGCGCCGTGGTTTTTACCTACGATCCGGCCTGGGCAGACCGGCCGGATGCGATCCCGGTGTCACTCTCCCTGCCACTCCGCCCTGAACCGCACCGCGGTCCGGAAGTCGCCGCATTCTTCGACAATCTGTTGCCCGATCAGCCGGCCATCAGGCGGCGTGTCGCCGAACGGATCGGCGCACCAGGCACGGACGCTTACGGCCTGCTCTCCAGGATCGGCCGGGACTGCGTCGGTGCGCTCCAGTTCCTCGACGACGACACACCTCCCTCATCGCTCGACAGAATCGAGGGAGAACCGGTCTCGGACGACGACATCGCCACCATGCTCAAGAACCTGGGACAGATCCCGCTCGGTCTGCAGGGGGATGACGATTTTCGGATCTCCATTGCCGGCGCGCAGGAGAAGACGGCGCTTCTGTTCCACGAGGGGCAATGGCTGAAACCGACAGGAACCACACCCACCACGCATATCCTGAAGACACAGATCGGCCATCTGCCCAACGGCATAGATCTGTCGAACAGCGTCGAGAACGAGTTCTATTGCCTGAATCTCGCCCAGGCCTTCGGACTGGATGTCAATCACGCTGAGATGATGGTCTTTTCAGGGACCAAGGCACTGGTCGTCAGGCGTTTCGATCGCAAGCGGCTCAACAATGGCTGGCTCATCCGGCTGCCGCAGGAAGATTTCTGCCAGCTCACCGGCACGCCCCCGACCCTCAAATACCAGAGCGAAGGCGGCCCCGGAATCGTCGACATCCTGGATGCCCTGAAGGGCAGCGACGATCCGGGCCGGGATCATCGTGATTTTCTGATGGCCCAGATGCTGTTCTGGATCATCGGTGCGACCGATGGTCATGCGAAGAATTTCAGCGTGTTTCTCGCGCCCGGCGGGCGGTTCAGGATGACCCCGCTCTACGACATCCTGACCGCACAGCCCAGCCTCGACCACAGGCAGGGTGAGCGCAGACAGATGAAGCTCGCCATGTCGGTCGGGCAGAACCGTCATTATCGCCTGGATCAGATCCAGCCCCGCCACTTCGCTCAGACGGCAGAAAAAGCAGGCATCCCGCCTCTGATCTTCAAGACCGCCCTGCAGCAGCTGGTCGAGCGGGGCGGCAGCGCCTTCGACGCCGCGGCCGCCGGACTGCCGGAAGACTTCCCCCCGGATATCCACGACAGTGTCCTGCGTGCCGCCAGACCGCGGCTCGATGCCTGCGCCAGTTTTCTCGATCAGTTGTCCTGACGATCGAGACGGGGCAAGAGCTCACCCCATCTCCACGCCTCACCCCATCTCCACGCCTCACCCCATCTCCACGATTTTCCGCCGGAATCGTGCAAGGGCGATCGCGAAGATCGCAAACCCGATCCCCGCCAGAATGGCCAGCGTCGGCCAGACCACGTCCAGGCCGGCACCGCGATAGAGCACGGCCTGCGAGAACGCCACGAAATGGGTGGCGGGGGAGAGCATCATCACCTTCTGCAGCCAGACCGGCATGCTCTCGAGCGGTGTGGACGAGCCCGAGAGCAGGTTCATGGTGACGATCACCGGGATGACCAGCAGGCCGAATTGCGGCATCGACCGCGCGATGGTGGCCAGCAGAATGCCGAGCGCCGTCACCGAGAACTGATAGAGCACCGCCCCCGCCGTATAGAGCAGCAGCGAGCCGTGGATCGGCACCGCCAGCACCCCCTGGACCATGCCGATCAGCGACAGCACCGAGGCGACGACGATCACCGAGCCGTTGGCCCAGATCTTGGCGGCCATGATCTCGGCCGGACGGACCGGCATCACCAGCAGATGCTCGATCGTGCCGTGCTCACGCTCGCGGATCAGCGCGGCCCCGGCCAGGATCACCGACAGCATGGTGACGTTGTTGATCACCTGCATCACCGCGTTGAACCAGACCGACGACAGATTGGGGTTGAAGCGCGACCGCACGACCAGATCGATCGGCAGATCGCCCGTCATACCGTCGTCGCGCCCGGCCGCGGCCGAGATCTCGCGCGCGATGATCGACTGGAGATAGGCGGCGCCGTTGCCGGCCTGGGTCATGGCGGTGGCGTCGATGTCGAGCAGCAGCGTCGCATCCCGGCCGCGCAGCAGATCGGCTTCGAAGCCCGAGGGAATGTGCAGCACGAAGACCGCATCGCCGGAATCGAGCGCCGCATCGGCCTCGGGCGCCGTCAGCTCGACCACCGAGGCGAATTGCGGCGGCAGCACCGCATCGCGCAGCCGGAGCGACAGCGCCGAGCGGTCGTCGTCGACCACCGCCACCGCCGCATTGCTGACCTCGAAATTGGCGCCGCTCGCCACCGCATAGATCGCATAGGTGAAGGTATAAAGGATCAGGAAGACCAGCACCGGGTCGGCGGCAAGGCTGCGCAGCTCCTTCACGCCCAGGCGGAAGATGTTGGCGAGACGCATCGGCTCAACGCTCCTGCTTGGGCAGCACCCATTGGGCCGCGATCAGGAAGAGCAGTGCAAAACCGGCCAGCGCCAGATGGTTGTGCCAGAGATCCGCAAAACCCAGGCTCTTGGTGAAGGTGCCGATGCTGATCTGCTGGAACCAGGCCGCCGGAAAGGCGAGGCCCAGCACCCGGCCGCCCCCGGTGAGCGCCGAAACCGGGGTCAGCAGGCCCGAGAAGTTCACCGCCGGGATCATGCAGACGATGGCGGTGGCGAACAGCGCCGCAAGCTGGCTCTTCATGAAGGCCGAGACCAGCAGGCCGAAGGCGGTCGTGGCTGCCACATAAAGCAGGGCCCCCGTCAGCAGCGCCAGCCCCGATCCCTTCACCTCCAGCCCGAAGACCAGGCCGGCGACGATCGACAAGACCAGGAAGCTCAGCGCCGCGATACCGAAATAGGGCAGCTGCTTGCCGGCCAGGAACTCGAAGCGGGTGACCGGCGTCGCGCGGAAATTGGCGATCGACCCGGTCTCCTTCTCGCGCACCACCCCCACTGCGGTCATCATCGCCGGGATCAGCACCAGCATCAGCATGATCACGCCTGGCACGATCGCCTCGACGCTGCGGAAGGCCTGGTTGTAGCGGAAACGGGTCTCGACCGTGACCGCAGGCGTCGTCGAAACCGGCAGAGACGAGGCCTCGCGCATTTCCTCCAGATGGCGCTGCGCCACACCCTGGACATAGGCGCGGGTGGTCTCGGCCCGGAACGGCATGGCGCCGTCCAGCACCACCCCGACTTCGGGCACCCGACCCCGGGTCAGATCGCGGCCGAAATCGGCCGGGATTTCGATCGCGAGCTTCAGCTCACCGGCCTGAAGCCGCCGGTCCATCTCGGCCGGACTGTGGATGGGCGCGCGTTCCTCGAAATAGCGCGAGCCGGCGAAGGCCTCGATCAGCGACCGGCTTTCCGTCGACTGATCCTGGTCATAGACCGCATAGGGCAGATCCTCGACGTCGAACGAGATGCCGAAGCCGAAGGTCAGCATCAGGATCACCGGACCCAGCAGCGCGAAGGCCAGCCGGATCGGATCGCGGGCAAGCTCCATCGTCTCACGCCGGGCATAGGCCCAGAGCCGGCGCAGATCCCGGCGCCTGGGCGGCCGGGCCTGCGTCGCCGATGCGGGCTCCATGACCGGGGCCTCGGGCGCCACCGCGCCGGTCGGGGTTCCTTCGGCCGGCCCCCCGTCGGTCGCCGCCTGAAGCCGCGCGACGAAGGCCTCCTCGAGGCTGCCGCCGGGATCCTCTGCCGCCAGATCCGCAGGCGTGCCCACCGCCAGCACCCGGCCGGCATGCATCAGCGAGATGCGGTCGCAGCGCGCCGCCTCGTTCATGAAATGGGTGGAGATGAAGATCGTCACACCGCGCTCGCGCGCCAGCACCCCCAGATAGGCCCAGAAGCGGTCGCGGGCGACAGGGTCCACGCCCGAGGTCGGCTCGTCCAGGATCAGGATGTCGGGCTCGTGCAGCACGGCGGCCGCCAGCTGCAGCCGCTGACGGATGCCGAGCGGCAGCGCATCCGAGATCTGGTCCGCCACCCCGGCCAGATCCAGCTCGGCCATCATCGCGGCCATCCGCTCGCTGGTCCGGGTGTCGTCCAGCCCGTAGAGCCGGGCGTGCAGATCCAGATTCTGGCGCACGGTCAGCTCGCCATAGAGCGAGAAGGCCTGCGACATGTAGCCAACCCGGCGGCGGGTCTCGATATCCCCGGCATCGAGCGGCCGCCCGAACAGAAGCGCCGCCCCTTCGGTCGGGGGCAGCAGGCCGGTCAGCATCTTCATGGTCGTGGTCTTGCCGCAACCGTTCGAGCCCAGAAAACCGAAAATCTCGCCGCGACCGATGGCGAAATCCACCGCATCCACCGCGGTGAAGTCGCCAAAGCGGCAGGTCAGGCCACGGGCCTCGATCGAGGGCGGCCCGTCGCCGTCGGGGGCCCGCGGCGGGATCACTGGCGCCTGATGGTCGCGGCGCCGCGCCTCGGGCAGCAGGCGGATGAAGGCCCGCTCCAGATCCGCCTCGCCGGTCCGGGCCCGCAGCTCGGCCGGTGTGCCGGCGGCAATAACCTGACCGCCATCCATCGCAACCAGGCGGTCGAAGCGCGCCGCCTCTTCCATATAGGCGGTGGCAACCAGCACCCCCATGGCCGGACGACGGGCACGGATGCGATCGATCAGGGTCCAGAACTGGCGGCGTGACAGCGGGTCGACGCCGGTGGTCGGCTCGTCAAGGATCAGCAGATCGGGATCGTGGATCAGGGCGCAGCACAGACCCAGCTTCTGTTTCATGCCGCCCGACAGCTTGCCCGCCGGCCGGTCCGGAAAGGGGGCCAGCCCCGTGGCCTCCAGCAGTTCGGCGATCCGCGCCCGACGTTCCGCCTTGCCCTGGCCGAACAGCCGCCCGAAGAAATCGACATTCTCGAACACGCTGAGCGTGGGATAAAGATTGCGGCCCAGCCCCTGGGGCATGTAGGCGATGCGTGGTGCCACCAGCCGACGATGCGCCGGATCGGCCATGTCGCCGCCCAGCACCTCCACCCGCCCGGCCTGGATACGCCGGACGCCGGCGATCAGCGACAGCAGGGTCGACTTGCCGACGCCGTCGGGGCCGATCAGCCCCAGCGTGCCACCGGCGGTCATCTCCAGATCGACCCGGTCGAGCGCCGTCACCTTCCCGAAGCGATGGGTGACGCCGCCCAGCACCGCCATCGGGCCCGGTGCGACGGTGGCGGTCACGGCAGTTTCACCGCCAGCTCCGCCGGCCATGGGGCGGCGGGATCGACCCGAACCACGGCGGTGCCGCGGACACCGGTCTTCACCCGATCGGCATGGGCGGCGAGCAGATCCGCCGGGATGCGCAGCTTCACCCGGAACATCAGCGTGTCGCGCTCGTCGCGGGTTTCCACCGATTTGGGCGTGAACTGCGCCTCGCCGGCGACGAAGGAAACGGCGGCCGGCACGACATATTCCGGAATCGGATCCAGTATAAGCCGCGCCTCGGCGCCCGTGGCGAGACGACCGGCATCGCGGGCCGGCAGGAAGATCGTCATCTGAACATCGGTGAGGTCGAGCAGGGTGGCGATGCGTCCGCCCGCCGCCAGCACCTCGCCCGGCACCGCCAGGCGGTACTGGATGCGGCCCGCCCGCGGTGCGGTCAGCACGGTATCGTCCAGAACGGCGCGGGTCTGGGCAACCTGGGCCGCCGCCGCATCAATGGCCGCCGCCGCCTGATCGACGGCCGCCATCGCGGCCGCTTCCGCCGCCTGGGCGGTCGCGACCTGCATCCGGCGCTGGTCGACGCCTTCGCGTGTGAAATGACCGCGCGCGGCAAGCGTCTCGCCACGTGAAAGCTCCGCACGGGCATAGACCAGTTCACTCCGCCGGTAGGCGAGCTGGGCCTCGGCCTCGGCCTTTGCCTGGATGGCCCGGCGATGCTCGGCCTCTGCCGCCGCCAGCTGGGCGCGGATCTGAACGTCATCCAGCCGGGCGACCATCTGGCCGGCCTCGACCATGTCGCCTTCCTCGACCGTGATATCGGCCAGCCGGCCGGCGATCTTGGTGGCGATGTCGATCTGCTCGGCCTCGATCCGGCCATTGGTGCGGGCAAACCCCTCGGGCAGGGTATCGCGGGTGACGGAGCGCCAGTAGATGGCACCCGCTCCCGCGGCGACGGCGGCAATGATCACGATTGCCATCCAGCGTCCGATACGCATGGCCTTCCGGACCTCCGAACTTGCGCATGGCCTTGAGTGGTCGCCGGTCTCCGCCCGCAGACCATCGTCATGCGTGTGTCACTGGCACCCGACATGCTGTGCGGCGATCATGTCATTCCCTGGCCCGTGACGGAACAGGCTTGTTTTCGCATGCGCGAAAGCCGAACACATTGACATGGATCATGGGTGCCTGCGGCAAGGCAGGCGATGATGCGCTGCAATAGCGGACCACGCGCCCCGACCGCAGGCCCCGGGGGATCTTCGAGGAGAGCCGGATCGATGAATGCCGACGCCCGCCGCCACCCCACCGTCGAGACGCCCGCAGCGCCGGCCACAGCACCCGCGGAACATCCGGTGCCCGCCCATCACCCGCTGCATCACAAGACCCCCGACCCGACCCCGCCGGCCGCCGCCGAACCCTGCGTCGAAGAGCCGGGAGAGATGGCCGGTGCCGCGGTGCGCGAGGCGGTGGACCGCGCCGTACATGCCGCCATGGCGCGGGTGACGGGCGGCCTGTCGCCGGCCTCGCTCACCGATGCCTGGGCGGATTGGGCGGTCCATCTGGCGAGCGCGCCGGGCAAGCGGGCCGAGCTGGTCGAAAAGGCGATGCGCAAGGCCGCCCGCCTGGGCAGCTACATGGCCCATCGGGCAGGGTTCGCCGATGGCGACACCCCCCTGCCCGGCCTTCCCTTCCCCTCCGCCTATCTGGCCGGCGCGGCGGATGCGGCGGAAGCCGAAGGCGTGCCCCACGCAAAGCTGCCCGCCTGCATCGAGCCCCTGCCCCAGGACAACCGCTTCCGGGGCGATGCCTGGAAGCAATGGCCCTTCGACGTGCTCTACCAGGGTTTTCTGCTGAACCAGCAGTGGTGGTACAATGCCACCACCGGCGTGCGCGGCGTCACCCCGGCGCATGAAAAGGTGATGGAGTTCACCGCCCGGCAGATGCTGGACGTGTTCTCACCATCCAACAACCCGCTGACCAATCCCGAGGTGATCAATCGCACCATCGAGGAAGGTGGGGCCAATTTCGTCCGGGGCGCCCTGCACTTCTGGGACGACATGTGGCGGACGGTCACCGGCACCGGCCCTGCCGGCACCGAAGATTTCGCCGTCGGCCGCAATATGGGCATGACGCCGGGCGAGGTGGTGTTCCGCAACCACCTGATCGAGCTGATCCGCTACACGCCCACCACCGACAGCGTGCATCCGGAACCGGTGCTGATCGTGCCGGCCTGGATCATGAAGTACTACATCCTGGACCTGGAGCCCGGCAAATCGCTCGCCGAATATCTGGTCGCCCAGGGCTTCACCGTGTTCATGATCTCGTGGCGCAATCCCGGCCCCGCCGACCGGGATATCGGCTTCGACGACTACCGGATGAAAGGCGTGATGGCGGCGATCGATGCGGTGGAGGCCATTGCCGGGCCGTACCCCATCCATGCCACCGGCTATTGCCTGGGCGGCACCCTGCTGACCATCGCCGCCGCCACCATGGCCCGCGACGGCGATGAGCGGCTGGGATCGGTCACCCTCTTCGCCGCCCAGGCGGATTTCACCGAGGCGGGCGAGCTGACCCTGTTCATCGACGAGGCCCAGGTCACCTTCCTTGAAGACATGATGTGGGCCCAGGGCTTCCTCGACACCACGCAGATGGCCGGCGCCTTCCAGCTGCTGCGCTCCAACGACCTGATCTGGTCGCGGATGGTGCATGACTACATGATGGGCCAGCGCACGCCGATGAACGCGTTGATGGCCTGGAATGCCGATGCCACCCGCATGCCCTATCGGATGCATTCCGAATATCTGCGCCGGCTGTTCCTCGAAAACCAGTTCGCCACCGGCCGCTTCGAGGTCGAGGGCCAGCCGATCAGCCTTTCGGACATCCGCGCGCCGATCTTCGCGGTCGGGACGGAGCGCGACCATGTCGCCCCCTGGGTCTCGGCCTACAAAATCCACCTGCTGGCCGACACCGAGGTCACCTTCGTCCTCACCGGCGGCGGCCACAATGCCGGCATCGTCTCCGAGCCCGGCCACAAGGGCCGCAAATTCCGGATCATGACCACCCCCGCCGACGGCTTCTACAAGGCGCCCGATGCCTGGGTGGCGGCCGCAGAAATCCGCGACGGCTCGTGGTGGCCGGCCTGGACCGACTGGCTCCACGCCCATTCCTCGACCCCCGTCACCCCGCCGCCGATGTCCGCCCCGGACAAGGGCTATCCGGCGCTGGGTGCGGCACCGGGGAGCTATGTGTTCCAGAAGTGAACCTGCCGCCCTTCCCTTGACCTCTCCCCCACCCGCGCGCGATCATCCGGCTTTCGCGATCCCCTCCCCCGCAACGCTTCGAGGATGGCGATGTCGGATGACGTGCGCCCGGCGGGCGTTGCCGGTGCCCTGGCCGCGCGCGGCTTCGGACCGGCGGATTATGGCTGCCTGATCCTGCTCGCCGCGCTGTGGGGCGGATCCTTCATGCTGATCAAGACCGCCCTGCCGACCATGGGGCCGTTCACCATCGTGGTCAGCCGGCTGGCGCTTGGGGCCGCGGCGCTTTATGCGGTGCTGAAGCTTCGGGGGCTGCGCCTGCCGGCCCGGGCGGTCGACTGGCTGCCCTTCGTGGTGTTCGGCGCGATCGGCAATCTCGCCCCCTTCACGCTGATCGCCTGGGGGCAGCAGCATGTGCCCTCGGCGGTGGCGGCGATCCTGATGGCGGCGATGCCGCTGTTCACCCTGGTGTTGGCGCGGGTCGCCAAACCAGCGGAAAACCCGATCACCGCCGGGCGGGTGGCGGGCATTGCGCTCGGCTTTTCCGGGGTGGTCGTGCTGGTCGGCCCCTCGGCCCTGACCGAGGCCGGCGGCGGGATCGGGGAACTTGCGATCCTGGGCGCCGCCCTCTGCTATGCCGTGGCTTCGCTCTATGCCGAGCGGGTGCGCCATGTGCCGCCGCTGGTTTCGGCGACGGCGACCCTGACCTCGGGCGCCGTGCTGGCCCTGCCGGTCGCCGCCATCCTGGAACAGCCCTGGACCCAGGCGCCGGCACTGGAGGCGATGGCCGCAGTCACCCTGCTCGGCATCGCCTGCACCGGCCTTGCCTATCTGCTGTTCTACCGGCTGATGGCGCGCGGCGGGGCCGTGCTGGTGGCGCTCAACAACTACCTCATCCCCGCCTTCGGCGTGATGTGGGGCATTCTGCTGCTGGGGGAACAGCCCAGCCTGAACGCCTTCCTGGCGTTGGGGCTGATCATGTTGGCGATCACCGTCGCCAATCGCCGCAGACGCTGAGCGCCCCGCCCCCGCCCCCGCCCCCGCCTCAGCGCCCCCGCCTCAACGCAGATTCAGCACGTCGCGCATGTCGTAGAGCCCGGGCGCCCGCCCGGCGACCCAGAGCGCCGACTTGACCGCACCACGGGCAAAGGTCTCGCGCGACGAGGCGCGATGGCCCAGTTCCAGGCGCTCGCCATCGGTCGCGAAGATGACCTGATGGTCGCCGACCACATCACCGCCCCGCAGTGCCGACATCCCGATCGCGCCACGCCTGCGCGGCCCGGTCAGGCCGTCACGTCCGCGATCCGCCACATCGTCGAGCGAGACCTCGCGGCCACGGGCGGCCGCGCGTGCCAGGCCAAGCGCCGTGCCCGAAGGCGCATCGACCTTGTGGCGGTGATGCATTTCGACGATCTCGATGTCGTAATCCGCATCGAGCCGCGCTGCCGCCTGCTCCACCAGATGCATGAGCAGCGTGACGCCCAGCGACATGTTGGGCGCATAAACCATCGGCACCGCGCGGGCGGCATCGGCCAGCACGGCTTCGTCTTCCGCCGACAGGCCGGTGGTGCCGATGACGAGGGCGGTGTTGCTGCCGGCAGCCAGGCGGGCATGGGCGGTGGTGGCGGCGGGTCGGGTGAAGTCGATCACCACATCGGCAGCCGCGAACAGCACCGCCGGATCGTCACCAACGGCAATGCCCAGCGGGTCGACACCGGCAAACCGGCCCAGATCCTGGCCGACTTCGTCGCTGCCGGGCCGCTCAGTACCGCCCGCGATGCGGCAGCCCGGGGTTGTGGCGATGGCAGCCAGCAAGGTGCGTCCCATCCGGCCGGCACAGCCGACCACGCCGATCGCGATCCCGCTCGCGCTCATCTTCCGGTCCTTTCGAGACATCCGACACGAAAAAGGGGCACAGCCGCTTCAACACGGCTGCGCCCCTTTTCCTACCGCGTTTCAGGCCCCCGCGAAAGCCGATCCCGGCCCGCCCGAGGCTGAGATCGGCTCAATCGGTCAGATCCGACCACAGCTCCTTCACCTTGGCGAAGAAACCCTCGGACTGCGGGCTGGACGAGGTGCCGCCTTCCGATCCCTCGCGCTCGAACTCTTCAAGCAGCTCCCGCTGGCGGGCCGAGAGATTGACCGGCGTCTCGACATTGATGATCACATACATGTCGCCGCGCCCGCCGCGCCCCTGAACCGAGGGCATGCCCTTGGAGCGGAGGCGGAACTGATGGCCCGACTGGGTACCGGCGGGAATGTTGAGCCGCACCCGCGCCCCTTCCAGCGTCGGCACCTCTACCGTGCCGCCAAGCGCGGCCCGGGTCATCGGGATCGGCACCCGGCACGATACGTCGACCCCGTCACGCTGGAACACCGGATGCGGCGCCACCGCAAGGAAGATGTAGAGATCGCCCGGCGGCCCGCCACGAACCCCGGCCTCGCCCTCGCCCGACAGGCGGATGCGCATGCCGTCCTCGACACCGGCCGGGATGTTGACCGCCAGCGTCTTGTCACGACGCACACGGCCCGCGCCACCGCAATTCTTGCACGGATCCTTGATCACCCGGCCGACGCCGTGGCAGGCGGGGCAGGTGCGTTCGATGGTGAAGAAGCCCTGGGTCGCGCGGACCTTGCCGTGGCCGTTACAGGTCGGGCAGGTCACGGGCTGGGTGCCCTCGGCCGCACCCGAACCGTCGCAGACCTCGCAGGTCGCCGAAGCGGGAACGGTGATCTCGGTCTGCTTGCCGTTGAAGGCATCCTCGAGCGTGATCTCGAGGTCGAAGCGCATATCGGCGCCGCGGGATCCGCCGCCCCGGCCACCGCCACGGCCGCCGCCCATGAACTCGCCGAAGATGTCCTCGAAGACATCGGCGAAGGACGAGCCGAAATCGAAGCCGCGGGGGCCGCCACGACCGCCGCCCATGCCCGCCTCGAAGGCGGCATGGCCGAACTGGTCATAGGCCTGACGCTTCTTCGGGTCCTTCAGGACCTCGTAGGCCTCGTTGATTTCCTTGAAGCGCTGTTCCGCTTCGGCGTCACCCGGATTGCGGTCCGGGTGATACTGCATCGCCAGCTTGCGGAATGCCTTCTTGAGCGTCGCTTCGTCGGCGTCTCGCGCAACGCCGAGCATCTCGTAGTAATCGGCCTTCGCCATGGTCGTGGACTGTACCTTGAGCCGGGGCATCCGCGCGCCTGCCGTGGCGGACGCCTCTGCCGGTGCCTTCGATCATGGGCGCGCGCACGAGAACCGGACCCCCGCGCAGCTCCCTCTGAAAACGACCGTGGGCGACCGGCGCCTCGTCGGCACCGACCGCCCCCGGAAACGGGTGGCGGGCCTCAGGCCCGGCCGCCCTTGTCGTCCTTCACTTCCTCGAAGTCGGCATCGACGACACCGTCATCGGCCGCCCCGGCGCCGGCACCCGGGCCCGAAGCGGTCGGGCCGTCGCCCTGCTCGCCGGCCTTGTACATCGCCTCGCCAAGCTTCATCGCCGCCATCGACAGCGCCTCGGTCTTGGCCTTGATGTCGTCGGCATCGTCGCCGTTGAGTGCGGCCTTGAGCGCGGTCACCGCATCCTCGATCGCCGTCCGGTCCTCGGCGCCGATCTTGTCGCCGTGCTCCTTCAGGCTCTTCTCGGTGGAATGCACCAGACCGTCGGCGTGGTTGCGGGCCTCGACCAGCTCCTTGCGCTTCTTGTCCTCGGCGGCATTCGCCTCGGCTTCCTTGACCATCCGCTCGATCTCGGCATCGGACAGACCGCCCGAGGCCTGAATGCGGATCGCCTGCTCCTTGCCGGTCGCCTTGTCCTTGGCCGACACATTGACCAGGCCGTTGGCGTCGATGTCGAAGGTCACCTCGACCTGCGGCACGCCGCGCGGCGCCGGCGGAATGCCGACCAGATCGAACTGGCCGAGCAGCTTGTTGTCCGCCGCCATCTCGCGCTCACCCTGGAAGACCCGGATGGTCACCGCCGTCTGGTTGTCGTCGGCGGTGGAGAACACCTGGCTCTTCTTGGTCGGGATGGTGGTGTTGCGCTCGATCAGCTTGGTCATCACGCCGCCCAGCGTCTCGATGCCCAGCGACAGCGGGGTCACGTCGAGCAGCAGAACGTCCTTGACCTCACCCTTCAGAACGGCGGCCTGGATGGCGGCGCCGATGGCGACCACCTCGTCGGGGTTGACGCCGCGATGGGGTTCGCGACCGAAGAACTCCTTCACCTTCTCGATGACCTTGGGCATGCGGGTCTGGCCACCGACCAGCACGACCTCGTCGATCTCGCCGGCGGTGAGGCCCGCATCCTTCAGCGCCTTGCGGCAGGGCTCGATGGTGCGCTCGACCAGGTCCGCCACCAGGGCTTCCAGCTTGGCACGGGTCACCTTGATCGCAAGATGCTTCGGGCCGGTCTGGTCAGCGGTGATGAAGGGCAGGTTGACCTCGGTCTGCATGCCGCTGGACAGCTCGATCTTGGCCTTCTCGGCCGCTTCCTTCAGCCGCTGCAGGGCCAGACGGTCGCTGCGCAGGTCGATGCCGTTCTCCTTCTTGAACTCGTCGGCGAGGTAATCGACGATCCGCATGTCGAAATCTTCGCCGCCGAGGAAGGTGTCGCCATTGGTCGACTTCACCTCGAACACGCCGTCGCCGATCTCCAGGATCGACACGTCGAAGGTGCCGCCGCCCAGATCGTAGACCGCGATGGTCTTGCCGTCGTTCTTCTCAAGGCCATAGGCGAGCGCCGCCGCCGTCGGCTCGTTGATGATGCGAAGCACCTCGAGCCCGGCGATCTTGCCGGCATCCTTGGTCGCCTGACGCTGGCTGTCGTTGAAGTAGGCCGGGACCGTGATGACCGCCTGGGTGACGGTCTCACCCAGATAGGCCTCGGCGGTCTCCTTCATCTTCTTCAGGATCTGCGCGCTGATCTGGCTCGGCGACTGCTTCTTGCCGCGCACCTCGACCCAGGCGTCACCATTGTCCGCTTTGACGATCCGGTAGGGCACCATCTTGGCGTCCTTCTGGGTCGTCGGGTCGTTGAAGGTCCGGCCGATCAGGCGCTTGACCGCGAAAACGGTGTTCTCGGGGTTGGTGACCGCCTGGCGCTTTGCCGGCTGGCCGACCAGAATTTCGTCATCCTCGGTGAAGGCCACCATCGAGGGCGTCGTGCGTGCACCTTCGCTGTTCTCGATGACCTTGGCGTTCTTGCCGTCCATGATCGCGACGCAAGAGTTGGTGGTGCCCAGGTCGATGCCGATGACTTTGCTCATGGGTTCGGTCTCTCTCAGGTAGCGGGCGCCGACGGCCCTGATCAGAGCGGCGCCGACGGCCCCCCCGTTTCCATGCGTGAATGGGTGGAAGGGTCCAGGCAGATGACGGAACGATGCCCAATTTCGCCCCGACATCTGCGGTCGAGCGTCATATAGGGAAGGCCGGGCGGGGGCGCAACCATGGGGGCGTCTCAGAAATGCTGCGACATGTCGCGCATGGCGGCCCGGCCACGCTCTGTCCCGGCCTGGCCACACCGTGTCAGCCCCCCGAGCACGACGACGGCCCGCCCACCGCCGGTCGCTCTGGGGGCCGGCAGGCGGAACGGGCCTCGGATGTCGCGGCCGACCTTACCCGGCGTCGGCCCGAATGCGGGGTCAGGCCGAGGTATCGACCCGGCTGCCCGGGGTCTCGGGTGCGGGCGCACCTTCCTTCGGGCCGCCGCGCGAGACAGCGACCATGGCCGGGCGCAGCAGGCGGTCGGCGATCACATAGCCGGTCTGGAGAACCTGGACCACGGTGCCGGCCGGCTTCGTGCGGTCCTCGACCTCCATCATCGCCTGATGAAGCTTGCTGTCGAAGCGCTCACCCAGCGGGTCGACACGGCGGATGCCGTGGGTCTCCAGCGTCTGGCGGAAGGACGACAGGGTCATGTCCACACCCTGGGCCAGCTGGTCGACCAGCGGATCGCCACCGCGCTTCTCAGGGGGGACCGCCTGGGCGGCACGCTCCAGATTGTCCGAGACGGCGAGCACGTCGCGGGCGAACTTCGTCACCGCATACTTGCCGGCATCCTCCACCTCGCGCTGGGCGCGGCGGCGCAGGTTTTCCATGTCGGCCAACGCGCGCAGATGCTGGTCGCGGATCTGTGCCAGCTCCGCCTCAAGCGCCTGGATCCGGGCCTCAGGGCTCTCGGCTGCAGCGGTCTCAGGGCTGGCCTCGGCCTCGGTGCCTTCGGGCGTCTGGTTCTGGTCGGTCATCTCAAGCCTGCTCCATCGTCTTCTCGTTCGAACCCGCGGCCCGGGCCGCCCGCTTCGGGGCCTGCCCCGGCCACGCTCCGCAGATGCCCGGGCCGGACAGTCCCGCCCCGGCCGGGGCATCCGTCGCCATGGGGGCCGATCGGTGGTCGGGGCCATTCTGCCTCAGACCGTCAGCCGATCAACCGCCCGATCAGTTTTGCCGTGTAATCCACCACCGGCACGATCCGGGCATAGTTCACCCGGGTGGGCCCGATCACGCCGATCGCGCCGACATAGCGCCGGTTCTGGTCGGTCAGGGGTGCCGCGATCACCGAACAGCCGCTCAGGCCGAAGAGCGCACTCTCCGACCCGATGAAGATCTGGACCCCCTCCGCCCGCTGGCTTTCAGTCAGCAGGCGGAGAATGTCCTTCTTGGTCTCCAGCGCCTCCATCAGCCGACGGATACGCTCGATATCCGACAGCGCCGAAACATTGTCGAGCAGCCGCGACTGGCCGCTCACGATCAGCAGCCCGTCGTCATGGCCGCCCGACCAGGTCGCCAGCCCCTGCTCCACCACCCGGGCGGTCAGGGTGTCGATCTCGGCCGAGTTGCGGGCGATTTCGTCACCGATCAGCTGGCGGGCCTCGTCCATGGTGCGGCCGCGCAGCCGCGCGCTCAGATAATTGCCGGCCTCGATCAGCTTGGCCGGCGGCAGGCCGGGGGGCAGCGGCATCACCCGGTTCTCGACCATGCCGTTATCGTCGACCAGGATCACCAGGGCCCGGTTTTCCGACAGCGGCACGAATTCCACATGCTTCAGCCCGGCTTCGCTCTTGGGGGCGATCACCAGCCCCACGCAGCGCGACATCTCGGCGACCACGCCGCTCGCCTCGGTCAGGACCTGGGCCATGCTGCGGCCGGCACCGTTGCACTGGCTGTCGATCGCCCGACGTTCGTCGTCGGACAGATCGCCGATCTCGAGCAGGCCGTCGACGAACAGCCGCAGCCCGATATCGGTCGGCAGCCGCCCGGCCGAGGTATGCGGCGCATAAAGCAGCCCGCTTTCCTCAAGATCGGCCATCACATTGCGGATGGTGGCGGGCGACAGGCTGCTGCCCAGCCGGCGGGCGATGGTCCGCGAGGCGACCGGCTCGCCGGTCTCGACGAAGGCGTCGACCACGTGGCGGAACACCTCGCGTGAGCGCTCGTTCAGCTGCTGGAAGGCGCGCGGCGGCCCGCCGAAGCCTTCCAGGGCTTCGAGCGCCTGACGGTCGACATTCTCCCGATCGTTCGCGCGCGACATGGATCTGATCCGCTCCACCTTGACCCTCCGCTGACGGTCCGACGTCGATGACGGTCCGACCGGCCGGGATGGCCGTCCGAGCCGGTATGTAAGAGGGGGGCCTTCGACCGTCAACTCTAGGACATGGCGCGGGCCGGGGCATAGTGCGGCGACGGTCTGCCGACATTGCAAGCCCGGGCCCGAGCGCGTAGCTTTACCAGCCAGCCGGCCGGTACGACACCGCAACCATGTTCCGCACCGTCCGCCCCTCCCGATCCGTTATCCGCGGTGATGCACCCGCATCGCCCGCTGCCGAGGCCTCGTCTCCCCATGCGTCAGTCTCCGATGCGCCTGTCCGGCCGTGCCGTCGATGCGCTCCGCGTCATCCGGTTCGAACCGATGGTGAACAAATATGCCGAGGGCTCGTGCCTGGTTCATTTCGGCGACACCAAGGTGCTGGTGACGGCGACGGTGGAAGAGAAGGTGCCGCCCTTCCTGCGCAACACCGGCAAGGGCTGGGTGACCGCGGAATACGGCATGCTGCCGCGCGCAACCCACAGCCGCACCGATCGCGAGGCCGCCAAGGGCAAGCAGCAGGGCCGCACGGTCGAGATTCAGCGCCTGATCGGCCGCAGCCTGCGCGCGGTCGTCGACATGCAGAAGCTGGGCGAGCGCCAGATCCGGGTCGATGCCGACGTCATCCAGGCCGATGGCGGCACCCGTACCGCCTCGATCACCGGCGGCTATGTCGCCCTGTGGCTGGCGCTGCAGAAGCTGGTGGCGACGCGGGATCTGACCGAGCATCCGATCACCCGGGCAGTAGCGGCCATCTCGTGTGGCCTGGTCGACGGCGAGGCCGTGCTCGATCTCGATTATGACGAGGACAGCCGCGCCGAGGCCGATGCCAATTTCGTGCTGGCCGAAGGCGGGGGCATCGTCGAGGTCCAGGCGACCGCCGAGGCCGACCCGTTCTCGCCCACCCAGTTCCGCCGTCTGGTCGAACTGGCCGAAATCGGCACGGCACGGCTGTTCGAGCTGCAGAAAGAGGCGATCATCGCCGCCATGGAAGGCCGGCCCGACCTCGCCACCCCGCCGCCGCTGTCCCCCGAGCAGCTGGCCCAGCAGCAGAAGGCGCAGAAACAGGGCAGTGGCAAGCCAGGCGGCGGCAACCGCAATGCCGGCGGCCACAAGAGCGGCGGACGCGCGCCCGACCGCCCCCATGGCGAGCGAGACCGCGACCGCAATCAGCAGGGACGGCCGCTCGGCACCCTGGGCGATGCGCTGGCGGCCGCCCAGCGCAAGGACCGCTGACCGGAGAGCTTCGGATGACCAGCCCCCATCGTCGTTTTACCGAGGACCGCCTCGTCATCGCCAGCCACAACAAGGGCAAGGTGGTGGAGATCCGCGAGCTGCTGGAGCCCTTCGGCGTGGATGTGGTCTCGGCCGGCGATCTCGGCCTGCCCGAGCCCGAAGAGACCGGCCTGACCTTCATCGACAATGCCATGCTCAAGGCGCGGGCTGCGGCCGAGGCCTCGGGCCTGCCCGCCCTCGCCGACGACAGCGGCATGACCGTCGAGGCGCTGGACGGGGCGCCCGGCATCTATTCCGCACGCTGGGCCGGCCCGTCCAAGGATTTCGCCGTGGCGATCGAACTGGTCCGCACCCGGATGGGCGACGATCCCAACCGCCGGGGTGCCTTCGTCTGCGCCCTGGCGCTTGCCTGGCCGGACGGCGCGGTGGAGACCTTCGAGGGCGTCATCCAGGGGCATCTGGAATTCCCGCCCCGTGGCAGCAACGGCTTCGGCTACGACCCGATCTTCGTGCCCGAAGGCGACAGCCGCACGTTCGGCGAGTTCGAGCCGGCAGAGAAGCATGCGATCAGCCACCGCGCCATCGCCTTCCGCCAGCTGGTCCGCGCCTGTTTCGAGCCTGACTGACCCCCGGGATGACCACCGCCGCCACCGAACCGCTCGCGCTCTACGTCCACTGGCCGTTCTGCGTCTCCAAATGTCCCTATTGCGACTTCAACAGCCATGTGCGGGAGAAGATCGACGGGCCCCGCTGGGAACGCGCCCTGCTGACCGAGCTGGAAGACGAAGCCCGACGGCTGGGGCCGCGGCCGCTGGGGTCGATTTTCTTCGGCGGCGGCACACCCTCGCTGATGGACCCCGCCACCACCGCCCGGATCATCGAGCGGGCCCGCGCCCTGTTTCCTGCCGAGAGCCCGCCTGAAATCAGCCTGGAGGCCAACCCGACCACGGTCGAGTCCGCCAGGCTCAGGGATTTCCGCGCGGCCGGCGTGGAACGGCTGTCGATCGGCGTCCAGGCGCTGGACGAGGCTGCGCTTAAGGCGCTGGGGCGGGCGCATGGCCTGGCCGAGGCGCTGGATGCCATCGGCCAGGCCCGCGAGATCTTCCCGCGCATGTCCTTCGACCTGATCTATGCCCGGCCGGGCCAGACCATGGCCGCCTGGATGGCGGAGCTTGACCGTGCGGTCGACCTGGCTGCCGACCATCTGTCGCTCTATCAGCTGACCATCGAGCCGGGCACCGCCTTCCACACCCGCCATGCCCGCGGGGAACTGGTCCTGCCCGAGGATGACGAAGCGGCGGATCTCTACGAGGCGACGACCGCGCGGCTCGCCGCTGCGGGGCTGCCGGCCTACGAGGTGTCGAACCACGCCCGGCCGGGGTTCGAATGCCGCCACAATCTCGCCTACTGGACCTATGCCGACTATGCCGGCATCGGCCCCGGCGCCCATGGCCGGGTGCCGACGGGTCCGGGCGGCCGGCGCGAAGCCACCCGGCGGGCGCGGGCGCCCGAAACCTGGCTCGACCTGGTCGATACCCATGGCCACGGTCGCAACGAAGCCGTGGTCGTCGGGCAGGCACGGGCGGCGGAAGAGGCGCTGATGATGGGGCTCCGGCTCGATGCCGGCATCGACCCCGTCGTCTTCGAGCGCCGGACCGGCGTGGCGCTGCGCGATGCGGTGGATGCCACCCGCCTTGCCCAGGCGGTGGAGGGCGGCTTCGTCGCCGGACGCACCGACCGGCTGGTGGCGACGCCCGCCGGCCGGCTGGTGCTGGGGGCGCTGACCGCCCATCTGCTCGCCGACGATCTGGACGAGCGGTTTCCCGAGGCCCGACTGCTTCCCGGGGCCTGACTGCTTCCCGGGGCCTGACGGCGCGCGGTCAGCGCGCCGGCGGCACCGAACCGGTAAGGCCCTGTGGGGCCGCACCGCTTGCGGTACCATTGGTGGTCGCGCCGCTCACCCCCGAAGTGGAAGCTGCCCCGGTGGTGGGCGGCACGCTCGATGCCGCCGGCTGGGTGGGGGCGGCAAGCGGGTTGGACCGGATCACGCCCTCCCCGGGGCGCGCACCGGCGGTGAAGCGCTGGGCCGCCGGATCGAGCAGTTCGCCGCCGGTCGCCGTCACCTGATAGATGGCGAGCGCATGTTCGGCCGCGCCCTTCTGATCGAAGCGGAACAGGCCGTTCACGCCGGCAAACCCGTCCGGATTGTCGAGTTCGCGCGCCAGCTGACCCTTGCGGCCCAGCACCGCGGCAAGGGCGGTCGCATCATAGGACAGCCCCGCCAGCGCCGGCGGCTGCGCGCCGAACAGCGCACTGAAGCGGCGCACGAAACCGTCCCAGGCGCCGCGGTCGGGGGCGGCATACCAGGCGCCCTGCAGGTTCTGGTCGCGACCGACCGGCTGGTCCATCCAGAGGGCGGTGCCCAGGATCTGCGCCTCGCCCGCATCGATGCCGTAATAGGGCAGCAGGCTGGCGATGCCGCGCAGCCGCTCGCCGGTCTCGGCCAGCAACAGGCTGTCGAAGGGGGGCGTCTGCTGCCCGCCCGACAGGCGCCGGACGGCATCCTGGGCATCGGATCCGGGGTCGGAATAGCGCACGATATCGACCAGCTCGGCCCCGGTGCGGGCCACCGCCTTGCGGTAGCTTTCGGCCAGCCGATCCCCATAGGCGCCATAGGGCAGCAGGGCGGCAAAGCGGCTCTTGCCCTGCTGGACGGCATAGTCCACCACCCTTTCGACCTGCACCTCGGGCGCCAGCCCGATCAGATGCACGCCCGGGCGAAGTGCCGAGGTGTCGTTCGAGAAGGCGACGACGGGCACCTGACGGGGGGCGGCGACCTCGGCCACCGCCGGCACGTTGCGGCCGTAGATCGGCCCGAGCAGCACGGTCGCGGCCTGGTTTTCAACCAGGTCGCGGGCCGCGGCGGCGCTCTGCTGAGGCTCGGCGCCGCTGTCGCGGGGCAGCAGCACCACGTCATCGGCCTTCACATCCGCAAGTGCCAGCGTGGCGGCATCGATCATCGCCTGGCCGAAACCGGCCTGAGGGCCGGTCATTGGCACCAGCAGACCGACGCGGAGCGCGCCCGGCGGCAGGTCGAGCGGGCTTTCCGGCACCGCCGGCTTCGGCGGCTGCTGGGGCAGAACCTGCACCGGCTGCTGGGGCTGCTGCGGCTGCACTTGTGCCGGAGGCGTCGGCGGCTCTACCCTCTGGCTCTGACAGGCGGCAAGCACGAGCATCGCCGCGAGAGGCAAGAGACGCAATGACGACGCGCGCGAGCGACGAAGCAGGCGGTGGAGCGGGCCGGGTTCAGCCGGACGGACACGGGACCGGTCAGTTTTCACGGGATCGGATCTCATCGGATGTCGTTGCGGCAGAGGCCGGCCCGGCGGACCACGAAAGCGGCCACGGCCCGGACTGCGGCGACCAGGGTGGCGATCAGAGTAATGGCAGCCCCGGCCCGAGACAACACGCGGACGACCCCGAGGGCGAGGCGGGCCTGCCGCCGCGCCCGGGCCGGCGGATCGATCCGGGCCTGTATGCGGTGGCGACGCCCATCGGCAATCTGGGCGACATGACCCCGCGCGCCCTGGATGTGCTGGGCCAGGCCGACCTTGTGCTGTGCGAGGATACCCGCACCACCGGCCGGCTGCTGGGCCATTGGGGCGTCAGGGCGAAGCTCGCCCCCTATCACGAGCACAATGCCGCCCGCATGCGCCCCGAGGTGCTGCGTCGGCTGGAGGCGGGGGAGCGGATCGCGCTCGTATCGGATGCCGGGACGCCGCTGGTGTCGGATCCCGGCTACAAGCTGGTGCGCGAGGCCGCAGGCGCCGGCCACCAGGTCCGTGCCGTGCCGGGGGCTTCGGCCCTGACCGCGGCGCTGTCGATCGCGGGCCTGCCGACCGATCGGGTGCTGTTCCTGGGGTTTCCGCCGGCGAAGCCCGGCGAACGCCGCAGCAGCTTTGCAGGCCTGGCCCACGAGCCGGCGACGCTGGTGTTCTATGAAAGCCCCAACCGCATCGCCCGCACCCTGGCCGAGCTGGCCGAGGCGCTGGGCCCCCGTCAGGCGGCGGTCGCACGGGAACTCACTAAGCTTTATGAAGAGGTCGTCCGCGGCCCCCTGCCCGAGCTTGCCGCCCGCTTCGAGGCGACACCGCCGCGCGGCGAGATCGTGCTGCTGATCGAAGGCCATCGGACACCGGCACGCGAGGCGGCCGGGGAAGGCGACGCCCTGCCCGCCGGCGGGGCGCTGGATGCGGCCGCGGTGGAGAAGCTGCTGCCGCCGCTGGTCAAGGCGCTGGGCGCCAACCGGGCGGCCAGGCTGCTGGCGGAACTGACCGGCGCGCCGCGCAAGGCCTTCTATGCCCGCGCCGTGGCGCTGACCGACGACGACGATGCAGAGGGCGAGGAGTGAGCGGCGGCGGCACGCGCAGCCCCCGGATCGCCCGGGGCCGGTCATCAGAACGTGCCGGCCGGCGGGCCGAGGCGCTGGCGGCACTTCGCCTGCGGCTCACCGGCTGGCGGATCCTGGCCCGGCGGCTGAAGACACCCGCGGGCGAGATCGATATCCTGGCCCGGCGCGGGCGGATGCTCGCCGTCGTCGAGGTCAAGCGCCGTCCGGATCGGGCAACCGCCGGCGAGGCGGTGCTGCCGGCCCAGCGCCGCCGTCTGGCCCGCGCCGCCGACTGGGTGCTGGCGCGCGGTGAGACGCTGGGGGCCGGCGGTGTCGAAGGCCTGCGCTTCGACCTGATCTGGGTCGACCGGCTGGGCCTGCCCCATCATCTGCCCGATGCCTGGCGTCCCGACGGATCCTGACCCGGCTGCACCAGATGGCGCAGTGCCCGCAGCCGGTGCTAGGATGCGCGCGCCGTTCAACGTCCTGACGTCACCCCCGACGACCGAGCCCATGACCGAGCTTTTTTCCCGGACCACCCCTCTCCGCCGCCTGGCCGTGCCGCTTGTGGCGATCGCCCTGGCCGGCCTGCTTCAAGCCTGCGCCGCCGCCGTGGCCACCGGCGGTGCCACCGCCGTTTCGGCCGCCGCGGATGAACGCGGCATCGGCGGCGTGGTGTCGGATGCCGATATCCGCGCCGGTATCGCCCGGCGTTACTTCGAGCGCCAGGTCGACGAGCTTTACCGCCCGGTGCACATCCAGGTCAATCAGGGCCGGGTGCTGCTGACCGGCCGGGTGGAAACCCGGGCCTGGAAGTCGGAAGCGGTGAGCATCGCGCAGGGCGTTCCGGGCGTCACGCAGGTGATGGACGAAATCCGCGTGGTGGGGGAAGGCGACCTCGGCGACTACGCACGTGACACATGGCTCACCACAAAGGTCCGGGCCGCGCTGCTGGCCGACGAGGCGGTCAATTCGTTCAACTACAATATCGAGGTCTCGGGCGCCGTGGTCTATCTGATCGGGCTGGCGGCCAGCGATGCGGAACATGCCCGGGCCGTGGAGATCGCCCGCGGCATTTCGGGGGTGAAGCGGGTGGTATCCTATGTCGAGGTCAAGCGCCCGGGAGCCGGGGGATGAGCGCGGGCGCCCCATCGGAGCGGGCGGCCATCGCCCGCAGGCTGGAGGCCGTCGGCCGGCTGGATGACGATGCGATCCCGATCGCGGAGACCGCATTGCTGCTCTCGGCACTCGACCATCCGACGGCCGATCCTGCAAAGGCGCGGGCCCTGCTGGAAGAGATGTCGCTGGCGGCCGAAACCGAGGCCATGGCCCGGGGGCTGAAGACCGGGGTCGATGCCGCCGATGCCGATGACGGCGCCCGCGACCGGGCGGTGCTGATCGCCGACATCCTTCACGGCCGCTATGGCTTCGACGGCGACGACGAGACCTATGACCACGACGACAATGCCAGCCTGGCCCGGGTGCTGGAGCGCCGCCGCGGCCTGCCGGTGGCCCTGGGCGTGCTGGCCATGCATCTGGGCGAAACGCTGGGCTGGCCGGTCGTTGGGGTCAATTTTCCCGCCCATTTCCTGATCCGCGTGGAAGGCGGCATGGACCGGGTGCTGGTCGATCCCTTCGATCGCGGCCGGGTGGTGGAAACCTCGGATCTGCGCGCGCTGCTGAAGCAGGTGGCAGGCGACACCGCCGAGCTGGAACCCGAGCATTATCGGGCGGTGGACCGGCGGGCGGTGCTGCTGCGCCTGCAGAACAATCTGAAGATCCGGGCCGCCGGCCGGGGCGAACTGGACCGCGCCCGCGACGTACTGGCCCGCATGCTGCTGATTGCGCCCACCGACTGGGCGCTGTGGTACGAGCTGGGGCTGATGCGCGCCCGGCTGGGCGAGCAGCTGGGCGCCGTTCAGGCCCTGGAGGTCTTCGCCGCCAACACCACCGCCGAGGAACCCCGCAGGCGGGCCCTCACCCTGGTCGAACGGTTGCGCGCCGAGCTGAATTGAGCGGTGGTCCCGTCACGGACCGCCTTCCGCCCCGCCCGGATCCACGCTGTCCATCTTCCGCCCCGCCCGGATCCACCATGTCCATCTTCCGCCCCGCCCGGATCCACCATGTCCATCTTCCGCCCCGCCCGGATCCACACCATATCGGCCGCCACAGGCTTCATCCGCGCTGAGGAGTTTCCCGTCCCATGAGCCTTGCCGTTGCGGTCCAGATGGACCCGATCCAGTCGATCGACATCAATGCCGACAGCACCTTCGCCCTGATGCTGGAGGCCGAGCGCCGCGGGCACAGCCTGTTCTACTACCTGCCCCGCGATCTGGCGCTGCGCGACGGCCGGGTCACCGCCCGCGGCCACGAGGTCACCGTGCGCCGCATGGCCGGCGATCATTTCCGCCTGGGAGCGCTGGAGCTGCGCGACCTGACCACCATGGACGTCGTGCTGCTCCGCCAGGATCCACCCTTCGACATGGCCTATATCACCACCACCCATATCCTGGAGCACGTCCATCCGAAAACGCTGGTGGTGAACGACCCGCAGTCGGTGCGCAATGCACCGGAAAAGCTGCTGGTGACCCATTATCCCGAGCTGGCACCGCCCACCCTGATCACCGCCGATGTCCAGGCCCTGCGCGATTTCCGGGCCGAGCACCGCGACATCATCCTGAAGCCGCTCTACGGCAATGGCGGCGCGGCGGTGTTCCGCATCCGCCCGGACGACGAGAACTTCAACAGCGCGATCGAGGTGTTCAGCCGGCTGGGCCGCGAGCCGATCATCGCCCAGCGCTATCTGTCCGACGTGCGCAAGGGCGACAAGCGCATCATCCTGGTCGATGGCGAACCGCTGGGCGCCATCAACCGCGTGCCGGCCGAGGGAGAGGCCCGGTCGAACATGCACGTCGGCGGCCGCCCCGAACCCACGGCGCTGACCGCCCGCGAGCGCGAGATCTGCGAGGCGATCGGCCCGGAACTGCGCCGGCAGGGGCTGATCTTCGTCGGTATCGACGTGATCGGCGACTATCTGACCGAGATCAACGTCACCTCGCCCACCGGCCTGCAGGAGATCGAGCGCTTCGACGGCACCAATCTCGCCGCGGCGATCTGGGATGCCATCGAAGCGAAGCGCAGCTGAACCGGAACGGATATCCATCATGACCACCGACGAGATCGTGATCTGGCACAACCCGCGCTGCTCCAAGTCGCGTGCAGCCCTGGAACGGATCGAGGCCCGCGGCCTGGCACCGCGCGTGGTGCGCTATCTGGACACCCCGCCCCCGGCCGAAGAAATCGCCCGCGTCGCCGCGGCGGTGGGCGGGGCCAGGGCCCTGATCCGCAAGGCCGAACCCGAATACAAGGGGCTTGGCCTGGACGATCCGGCGAAGGATGACGACGCCCTCGTCGCCGCCATGGCCGCAACGCCGCGGCTGATCGAGCGCCCGGTGGTGCTGCGTGGCGGCCACGCTGTGGTCGGCCGCCCCACCGAGGCCATCGACGCCCTGCTCTGAGCCGGCGACACCATGGCGGCCGCACCTCCCCCCGGCCGCCATATACCGCCGGTCGAATTATCACAACATGGCACACGCCTTGCTTTGTATCTCGCATGGCGATTGATATGTAGCGCGATCCTCACGAAATGTGCTTCAATCTGAGGTGGAAGCACGATCGCACTCTGCCGACGGGAGGACGTGGATGGAGCTGCTGTATTCCGGCACGACCGTTTTGTGGGACGCCGATGGCCTGTGGGAAGACGATGGCGACGATCTGGCGCCGTCGTCACGTCCACGGCGCGGAAAGGTCGCGGAGGAGGTTTTCGCAGCGGCGGTCGGCCGACGGATCCGTACCATCCGCAGGGCGCGTGGACTGACCCAGCAGCGCTGTGCAGCGGCGCTCGGCATCAGTTTTCAGCAACTTCAGAAGTACGAAAAGGGCCGCAACCGCATCGCGGCCAGCACCCTTGTCCTGCTGGCGGAGGTTCTGGAGGTGGCGCCGTCGGCCCTGCTGGACGATACCACCGATCCGATGACGGTACCGCCGCGCCGCCGCACGCCCGAGCGCAGCGAACCGGACCTGCCCCGGATCGAGGCTGTGTCACATCCGCTGGCCCGGCGGGCGATCGCCGACCTGATCCGGGCGCTGACCGATCCCGACGCCCCGGCGCATCCCGACAAGAGCCATCGGGAGAAGGATGGGGATGGGAACGAGAACGGGGATGGAGATGGGGATGGGCCGGGCGAGAGGTGATCCCGCCCGGCCCGATCGGGGATATCAGTCCCTGAGTGCCGCCGCATGCCAGCGGAGATGGTCTTCCATGAAGCTGGCAATGAAGTAATAGCTGTGGTCATAGCCGTCGCGCCGGTTGAGCGTCAGCGGCTGGCCCGCCGCATTGCAGGCGGCTTCCAGCAGGTCGGGCTTCAGCTGGCTGGCGACGAACCCGTCAGCCATGCCCTGGTCGACCAGGATATGCGGGCAGCGGGCACCGTCTTCGATCAGGGCGACGGTGTCATGGGCCCGCCAGCGGCTGCGATCGGGCCCCAGATAGCCGCCCAGCGCCTTTTCGCCCCAGGGGCAGTTCAGCGGCGACACGATCGGCGCAAAGGCCGAGACCGAGCGGAACCGACCGGGATGGCGCAGCGCGATGGTCAGCGCACCATGCCCGCCCATTGAATGCCCCATGATGCCCTGGGCATTCATATCGGCCGGGAAGGCCCCGGCGATCAGCTGCGGCAGCTCGTCCGAGATGTAAGAGAACATCCGGTAGTTGCGCACCCAGGGCGCTTCGGTGGCATCGACATAAAAGCCGGCCCCCAGACCGAAATCCCAGGCCCCCTCCGGATCGTCGGGCACCGTCTCGCCGCCGTCGTCCACCCCGCGCGGGCTGGTATCGGGGGCGACCAGCATCAGCCCCAGCGCCGCAGCCATGCGCTGGGCACCGGCCTTGACGGTGAAGTTCTCTTCCGTGCAGGTCAGCCCCGACAGGAACCAGACCACCGGCACCGGCCCCTGCTCTGCCTGCGGCGGCACGAAGACCGAGAACCGCATGCGGGTGCGGGTCTCGGCCGACGCATGGGCATAGATCCCCTGGGTACCGCCGAAGCAGCGGCTGGTGGAGATCGTCTCCATGTCTTTCACGATCATCGGATCAGTAGACCACGACCGAGCGGATCGACTTGCCTTCATGCATCAGATCGAAGCCGTGATTGATCTGATCCAGCGGCATGACATCGGTGATCAGTTCGTCGATGCGGATCTTGCCCTGCATGTACCAGTCGACGATCTTCGGCACGTCGGTCCGGCCGCGGGCACCACCAAAGGCCGAGCCGCGCCAGACCCGGCCGGTGACCAGCTGGAAGGGACGGGTGGAGATTTCCTGCCCCGCCTCGGCCACACCGATGATGATCGACTGGCCCCAGCCGCGATGGCAGCATTCCAGGGCCTGACGCATCACGGTGGTGTTGCCGGTGCAGTCGAAGGAGTAGTCGACGCCGCCGCCGGTCAGATCGGTGATCGCCTGCACGACCTTGTCGGCACCGACCTCCTTGGGGTTGATGAAGTGGGTCATGCCGAACGCCTCGGCCATCGCCCGTTTCGCCGGGTTGATGTCGACACCGATGATCCGGTCGGCGCCGACCATCTTCGCGCCCTGGATCACGTTCAGGCCGATGCCGCCCAGGCCGAACACGGCCACATCGGCACCCGCTTCGACCTTGGCGGTGTAGAGCACGGCACCGATGCCGGTGGTGACGCCGCAGCCGATATAGCAGACCTTGTCGAAGGGCGCGTCCTCGCGGATCTTCGCAACCGCGATCTCGGGCATCACGGTGAAGTTCGAGAAGGTCGAGCAGCCCATATAGTGGTAGATCGGCTGGCCCTTGAGCGAGAAACGGCTGGTGCCGTCGGGCATCAGCCCCCTGCCCTGCGTGGCGCGGATCGCGGTGCACAGATTGGACTTCTGCGACAGGCAGGTCTTGCACTGGCGGCATTCGGGCGTGTAGAGCGGGATCACATGATCACCGGGCTTCACCGAGGTGACGCCGGCACCGACCTCGCGGACGATGCCCGCGCCCTCGTGCCCCAGGATGCTGGGGAACACGCCCTCGCTGTCCTTGCCCGACAGCGTATAGGCATCGGTATGGCAGATGCCGGTGGCCATGATCTCGACCAGAACCTCGCCCTCTTTCGGACCTTCCAGGTCGAGCTCGACGATCTCGAGCGGCGTGTTCGGCGCGAACGCGACGGCGGCGCGGGTCTTCATCCGGTCTCTCCTCGGGCGGCTGCACGGGGGAGCCGGGCAGGCGGCCCCCATGCGGCGTGGTCAGGCTTACATTCTGAATTCGACGGCATCGAACCGCCAGTATTCATGGTCGATCTCGATGACATTGCCCATCTCGTCGACCTTGATGCGGCGGATGTACACCCCCGGCGCACCCGGGGCCAGTGCCAGAACCTCGAGCACCTCTCCGGCCAGCCGCACGGGGCGGACCAGAAGATTGCGCTGGCGGGGCCGGATGCCGAAATCCTCTTCCCAGACCTCGGTGGTGGAGCGCCCACGCCATTGCGTATCGGCGACCGGCCCGAGGCGGGGGTTGTAGAAGGTTTCCTCGACATAGACCCGCACCCCGTCGAGCGCCCCCCAGGCGAAGGTGCGCAGCAGCGGCGTGCCGGGCGGAAGCCGCATCGCCCGGGCCTCGGGCCCGGGGGCGGGCACCATGTCGCGCTGCAGCGACTGCCAGCCCGGATCCCGCCCCTGGTCGCGGGCGGCGCGGGCGAAGTTGACATGGTTGACCGGGTCGAAGGCCAGGCGGGGCGGGGTGGCGAACCAGCCCCGGCGATCCAGCCGCATCACCCGCCCTTCGCCTTCCAGCGCCATCAGGGCATGGCGGACGAGATTGCGGTCCAGCAGGAGCTGGCGCGCCAGATCCCGTTCCGAGGGCAGCTTGTCCCCGGGCCGCCAGCGGCCCTCGTCCAGCCCGTCGCTCAGATGGGTTTTGGCCTTGAGATAGATCGGGTCGCGCAGGGTCATCCGCTTGTCCGTCGGGGAAAATCCGCCCAACCTAACAGCAGCGCGCCCCCCCTCGCCAGAGCCGATGAGGGCGCCGATACCTGGTTTAAACCAGACAGGACTGGGCAGGCCGATCACAGAGGTGCAACATGATCCTGCTATGTCACCTCCTCCCGATCCTCTCGGCAGCCGCCGCCACCGGAGCCCGCCCCCCATGCGCTTTCTGCTGATCGGCCTAGACGGCCTGCGCCCGGAACTCGTCACCCACGATCGCATGCCGGTGCTGACGGCGCTGCTGGAGCGGGGCACCGTGCTGGCCCGCCATTCCGCCGCCTTCCCGACCGAGACCTATGTCAACCTGCCGACCCTGGTGACCGGCGCCCGGCCATCAGGCCATGGCATGGTGGCGAACTTCTTCCTGGACCCCCGGGTCGACGCCCGCGAGCGCTTCGAGGGCTATGACGTCGCCAAGATCGAGAAGGCGACCGCGGCCTATGACGGCCGGCTGTTCACGACCCCGACCCTGGGCGAGATTCTGGCGGCCAACGGCCGGCGGCTGAAGGTGCTGTCGGCCAATTCCGCCGGCAGCGTGCGGCTGAAACAGCCGATGACCGGGCTGGACGCGCTGTGCCTGTCGGTCCACCAGCCCGAGAGTTCCTTCCCCGAGGCCGAGGTGCGGGCGATCCTGGACGAGGTGGGCCGGCCCGAGGCGCCGAAGCAGTATCCGGACCTGGCCGGCACCCGCTGGATGACCGACGCCTTCCTGACGGTCATCACCCGCGACCTGCCGGACGTCACCATTCTGTGGTATGGCGAGCCCGACAATGCCTACCATGTTTTCGGCATCGGATCCGAAACCTCGCTGGGCGCGATGCGGGCGGTGGACGAGCAGATCGGCCGGGTTGCGGACTGGTGGGAGGCCGAGGGTCGGGCCGCGGGCGTGCAGCTGATTTTTGTGTCTGATCATGCACATGTTACCCAGACCCGGCGCTTCGATCTGGCGGCGGCGCTGCGGTCGGCGGGGTTCAGGGTCGACCGGCACCTGGCCGACGGGGCCGATGTGGCCCTGATTCCGGGCTATTGCGGAAACATGCTGGTGCGTGATCGTTCCCCGGCGCTGGCGGCGAAGGTGGCGGCAGCCCTGATGGAGATGGACGAGATCGGCATGGTGTTCTCGGCCCCCGGCCGGGACGGGGTGGAAGGCCAGGCCCCGGGGACCTTCGACCGGCGGCTCGCGGGCATCGACCATGCCCGGGCAGCCGATCTTGTTTTCGTATTGCGGAACTTCGACGAGCCGGACCAGTGGGGCCTGACCGGGACCTGCCTGCATGACAACGGCCTGGGCGACGGGGTGGGCATCCATGGCGGGCTGCACCCGAAAGAGATCCTGAGCCTGGGGGCGCTGGTCGGCGACCGCTTCCGGAGCGGGGCCAGAATCGAGACCGCGACCGGCACCGCCGACATCGTGCCGACCATGCTGGCGATGATGGGGCTGGAACATACGATCGCACCCGGTCCGCATGGCGGTCGCCCGGTGTGGGAAGCGATGACCCCAGCTGACGGATCGGCTATGAATATGGGCCGAAATAGCCGAATCGGCTATTTCTCGGAGAGACACGCCGAACTGGTCGCCGAACCCGAGACGGTTCAGAGCCTGACCGTGGGCACCGGGCGGTTCGCCCAGCGGCTGGACCGCCGGCTGCGCGGGGGGCGGGCCCATATCGAGGCCGGGCGGCGGATCGGCTGAGGCCGCATGTTGCCGCTGGGGCAGGGCTGGCGGGCGCGGCCGGGACACCCTATTCTCTTGAGCATGACACCCGTTCGCCCGATGCCCCTGTTTCTGCGCCGCCCCATCGCCCTGTTGCTGGCCCTGCTGGCCATGCCGGCGATCCTGACCGGCTGCGCGGAGACCATGACGACCGAACCGCCGGCGGATGAGGAACGGATCCTGCCGAGCACCGACCCGATCATCGTCGAGGCGCCGATCACGGTCGACTCGCCGGCGGCGGTGCAGATGGTGGCCTGGCAGCCGGTGGTGTGGCCGCCCGGCAGCCGGCCACGGCCGGGCCCCGCCCCGGTGGACCAGGCGCTGGACGTCGGCATGGTGCGGCGCTTCCAGACCATGGAGCGGCTGCGTGCCGCCGATCTGGTGACGGCCCGGCTGGCGACGGAACGCCGGGCGACCAATCTGGGCGGGCTGCTGCCGCTGTCGCATACGCCCTCGGTCACCGTGGACCCGCTGGCCCCGGCCCCCACCCCCGGCGAGACCATGGCGCGCTTCGAGGCGCTGAAGCAGATGGTCGCCGCGCGCGAGATGACCGCCGAAGAGGCGCGGGCCGAACAGGCCCGGATCATAGATGCCCTGCTGCCGCCCGCCCCGGCGGAAACGCTGCCCTATCCGAACGAGATGACGGCCGAAGAGCTGGCAGCCCATGGCCGGCGCATCGACGACTGGATGCGCCTGGGGGTGATCACCCCCAATGAAGCCGCGGCGGAACGCCAGCGGATCGAAGAGATGCGCCGCAGGCTGGAGGCGATGCAGGCCGCCGTGCAGGCGCCCCCGACCGTCGTCCCCGAGGCGGCCGCACCCGAGGCGGCCGCACCCGGGACGACGCCTGATATGCCCGCAACGGAGGCGGTGGTCCCCATCCCCGTGACACCGGCGACGCCAGCGCTTCTGCCGCCGCGAGAGGTGCCGCCGCCACCGACCGTGCCGGCCACACCGGTGGGACCGGTGCCGCCGTCGGGCCTGGCACCCTATCCAGGCGAGACGGCGCCTGCAGACGCCCCGGGCAAACCGATCAACCTGCTGCCCGCAACCGGCTAGACAGGCTCAGACGCCCGGCGCGGTCAGCCGGGCCTGGATGGTGGCGTGATCGAACCCCGCCACGCAATCGGCATCGCCCGCACCCGCCATCTGCGGACCGAACCAGCGCACCACCCCATGGGTGGGGCGCGCCCCGCCCGGCTTTGCCGCGTCGATCGCCGGGAAATACAGGATCAGCGCACAGCGATTGTCGGAATAGCGCCAGAACACCGACTGGCCTTCGCGCCGCGCCACCGCCGGCCGGCCGAAACGGGTGGTCAGATCGTTCTGATCCAGCTTCAGCAGCTCTGCCAGCCCCGAGGGCTGCGCCACATGCGCAGGCTTGGGCGCCGGGCGGATCTGGGCCGTCCCGATATCGGGGCTGGTGGTCTGACAGCCGGCGAGGCCGAAGCCGGCAAGGCCGAGAAGAAGGGCTGCCAAAGGACGGATGGCCAGAGGATGGGTGGCCAGAGGCGGGGCGATCTGGCTACGGACGGCGCAGCTCACGGGCTTCGCGCTCCCGGATCAGGGTGAAGAGATGGGTGAACAGGGCGGCGGCGATGATCGGCGCGGTCAGGTTCACGAAGGGGATCGCGAACAGGAAGGAGACCGCGGCGCCATGCACGAAGAGCGTGGTGCGGTGGCGGAGCCGCATGGCCTTCGCCTCGGCCGTGCCGAGACGGCGCAGCGCCGCCAGTTCGAAATATTCCCGGCTGAGCAGGATGCCGTTCAGCCCGACGAACAGGACCAGGTTGACCACCGGCACGAAATAGAGCGGCAGCACCAGCAGGTTCAGCAGAAGCGCGAAGACGCCGAACCTGACGCCGGACCAGAGCGAGGCCCAGAACCCGGCCCCCTTGGCCGGCGGCAATCCGGGATAGCTGCGCCGCTCCACGACCCCGGCGACCTCGTCGATCACCAGGCCCATCACCGCCGAGGTGATCGGCACGAAGAGCAGCCAGGCCGAGATGACGATGACGGCGAAATCGCCGGCATAGGAAATGGTGGTGTCCAGCCAGCCGATGCCGGTAAGCCCGGTCGCATCCACCCAGCCCACCGCCAGCCACCACAGCACGCCCATCAGGATCGCCGACCCTGCGATGCCGATGCCGAGCGGACGCCACATGCGGGCATCGTCGAGATTGCCGAGCGTGCGTCCGACGGTGGTGGTGATCAGCGCCATGGCGCGGGTCGTCTCCGGGGAGCGCGGGGAGGGGGAGATAGGGAGCCCGTCCGGCCCCCCGGTGCAGGCACCCCCCGGTCCGTGATCCGGTTACGGTGCGCCTGCGAAACCGTAGGGAATTCATACGACGGGGAGGGGCGGGACTCAAGGGCGCAATCGGCATTGCGACGCAAAAGCCGGCGAGATGCCGCGCGCCCGGGATCGCCCTTCCGGGCCGGGGCAGCTATACTGCCGCCGACCGGCCATGCAGCCTGTGGTTGAGGGTCGCCCGGGCACCCGCGCCCGCATTCCCGCGCAAAGGAAGACGAACCGATCATGACGGAGAAGACCTATCACGTGCTCGGCCTCGGCAACGCCATCCTGGACATCCTGGCCCGCACGGAGGACGGCTTCCTCGACGCCCAGGGCATGGTCAAGGGCACCATGGCCCTGATCGACACCGACCGGGCCGAGGCGATCTATGCAGCCATGGGCCCGGCGATCGAAAGCTCGGGCGGGTCGGCGGCCAACACGATCGCGGGTCTGGCGGCGCTGGGTGCGCGCACCGCCTTTATCGGCCGGGTGGCCGACGACACGCTGGGCCAGGTTTTCCGCCACGACATCCGGGCGCTGGGCGTGGCCTATGGCACGCCGGCCGCAGCACCGACCCCGCCCACCGCGCGCTGCTTCGTGCTGATCACGCCCGACGGCCAGCGCACGATGAACACCTATCTGGGGGCCAGCGTCCACCTGTCGCCGGACGATGTCGACGAAAACGAAGTCGCGCGTGCCGAAATACTGTACGTGGAAGGCTATTTGTGGGATCTTGCACCCGCGAAGGAAGCCTGCCTCAAGGCGATGCGGGCGGCACGGCGCAATGGAACACGGGTGGCATTCAGCCTGTCCGACAAGTTCTGCGTCGACCGCTTCCGTGCCGAGTTCCACCGGCTTATCGACGACCACATCGACATCCTGTTCGCGAACGAAGCCGAGATCGCCGCGCTTGCGGAGACCGACGACTTCGACGCGGCCATGCGTTCGGTGGCGGGCCGGGTGGAGATTGCGGCGCTGACCCGCAGCGAACACGGATCGGTGATCGTGCCCCGCGAGGGGGCGCCGGTCGTGGTGGAGGCGAGCCCGGTTGAGGCGGTGGTGGATACCACCGGCGCCGGTGATCTCTATGCGGCTGGTTTCCTTTACGGGCTGACCCACGGGTTCGATCTCGCGCGGTCCGCCCGGCTCGGCGGCCTGGCGGCTGCCGGGATCATCGGCCAAATCGGCCCGCGCCCTGCCGGTTCGATCGCGGATCTCGTCGCGCGATCGGCCTGAACCGGGGCCCAAGCGGGCGGACGGCGGCACAAGAGGTGCCGCCGTCGTCTCTCAAGGCTTGTCAGACCCGTATGACCGTCCTGCGCAATCTCGCGATCATCGCCCACGTCGACCACGGCAAGACCACGCTGATCGACGCCCTGCTCCAGCAGAGCGGCGCCGTGCGCGCCCACCAGCAGCTCGCCGAACGGGCGATGGACTCGAACGATCTCGAGCGCGAGCGCGGCATCACCATCCTGGCCAAATGCACGGCAGTCGCCTGGAAGGATTACCGCCTCAACATCGTCGACACCCCCGGCCACGCCGATTTCGGCGGTGAGGTCGAGCGGATCCTCGACATGGTCGACGGCGCCCTGCTTCTGGTCGATTCGGCCGAAAGCGTGCGGCCCCAGACCAAGTTCGTGCTCTCCAAGGCGCTCGCCAAGGGCCTGCGTCCGATCGTGGTGGTCAATAAGATGGACCGCCCCGACGCCCGCCCCGACACCGTGCTCGACGAGGTCTTCGACCTGTTCGCGGCACTGGGTGCCGACGAGCACCAGCTGGACTTCCCCGTGGCCTATGCCTCGGGCCGGTCGGGCTGGGCCTCGATGGAGCCGGTGACCTCGGGCGAGAACCTGCACCCGCTGCTCGACCTGATCGTCGCCCACGTGCCGGCCCCGGATGTGGACCGCGACGCGCCGTTCACCATGCTCGCGACCATGATCGAGAGCGACCCCTATATCGGCCGCGTGCTGACCGGCCGGGTCGCCTCGGGCGTCGTGAAGATGAACCAGGCCGTCCGGGCGCTGCGCCGTGACGGCACGCTGGTCGAGGATGCGCGGATCACCAAGATCCTGCGCAGCGACGGGCTGAAGCGCGAAGCGGTGGACCAGGCGGAAGCCGGCGACATCGTCTCCATCGCCGGCCTGTCGAAGACCACGGTCGCCGACACCATCGGCGCCGTCGGCATCACCGAGCCGCTGGCCGCCCGGCCGATCGATCCGCCGACCATGGCGGTCAGCATCTCGGTCAACGACAGCCCGCTGGCCGGCCAGGAAGGCGACAAGGTCACCTCGCGCATGATCCGCGACCGGCTGTTCCGCGAGGCGGAAAGCAATGTCGCGATCCGCGTGACCGAGCTGCCGAGCAAGGACGCCTTCGAGGTCGCCGGCCGCGGCGAACTTCAGCTGGGCGTGCTGGTCGAGACCATGCGCCGCGAAGGCTTCGAGATGTCGATCTCGCGCCCGCGCGTGCTGTTCCGCGAGAATGCCGAGACCGGCCAGCTGGAAGAGCCGATCGAGGAAGTCCACATCGACGTCGACGAAGAGTATTCGGGCGTCGTGGTGGAGAAGATGAGCCTGCGCCGGGCCGAAATGACCGATATGCGCCCCTCGGGCGGCGGCAAGACCCGGATCGTGTTCATGGCACCGTCGCGCGGCCTGATCGGCTATCGCAGCGAGTTCCTGTCGGACACCCGCGGCACCGGCGTGCTGAACCGGCTGTTCTCGCATTACGGCCCGCACAAGGGTGAGGTGGAAGGCCGGCGCAACGGCGTGCTGGTGTCCAACGGCACCGGCGAGGCGGTCGCCTATGCGCTGTGGAACCTGGAGGAGCGCGGCATCCTGTTCGTCGAGCCCCAGACCCGGGTCTATGGCGGCATGGTGATTGGCGAGCATTCGCGCGGCAACGACCTGGACGTCAACCCGCTGAAGGCCAAGCAGCTGACCAATATCCGCTCGGCCGGCAAGGACGACGCCATCCGCCTGACGCCGCCGAAGATCATGAGCCTGGAAGAGGCGATCGCCTATATCGACGAGGACGAGCTGATCGAGGTGACGCCCAAGTCGATCCGGCTGCGCAAGCGCTTCCTGGACCCCAACGACCGCAAGAAGGCGGCCCGCGCCGTCGCTTCGGCCTGATCCCACCCGTCGGACGGATGCCCGCATGACGACACCCGATGGTGGCGAGGGCAGGGATCAGACAGGCAGGGGCAGCCGCTTCCTTGCCGGGGCGCGGATCTATCTGGAGCCGCGCCTCATCCAGATCCTGCTGCTGGGCTTTGCGAGCGGTCTGCCGCTGGCGCTCAGCTTCGGCACGCTCAGCGTTCGGCTGACGGAAGACGGCATCTCCAAGGCGGCGATCGGCCTGTTCGCCGCCGTGGGGACGCCCTATGCGCTCAAATTCATCTGGGCGCCGCTGATCGACCAGCTGCGGCTGCCGGGCCTGGCCCGGCTGTTCGGCCACCGCCGGTCCTGGCTGCTGCTGACCCAGGCGGCGGTTATCCTGACCATGCTGGGGCTGGGGCTGTCCGACCCTGCCGCCGACCCCTGGACCACCGCGCTCTGGGCGGTGCTGCTGGCCTTTTCATCGGCCAGCCAGGACATCGTCATCGATGCCTATCGGGTGGAACGCCTGCCCGAAGACCGCCAGGGCGCCGGTGCAGCGATGGTGGTGTTCGGCTATCGGCTGGGCATGCTCGCCTCGGGCGCCGGGGCGCTTTATCTCGCCGCCTATTTCGACTGGTTCACCGCCTATGCCGTGATGGCGGCGGCGATGGGCCTGGGCGTTCTGGCGGTGCTGGCGGGCCCCGAACCCCGGGTGGATCGCAGCCATGCGGCCGAGGCCGAAGCCCGGGCCGGACGGCTGCTGGAACGGCTGGGTGCAAAGGGGCCGATCGGCCGTGCCGGCGCCTGGCTGCATGCCGCGGTGGTGGCCCCCTTCCAGGAATTCCTGGTCCGGCCCCATGCCTGGCTGATCCTGGCCTTCGTCGCCTTCTACAAATTCGGCGACAGCCTGGCCGGGGTGATGACCAACCCCTTCCTGGTCGATATCGGCTTCGATAAGACCCAGATCGCCGAGATTTCCAAACTGTTCGGCTTCTGGGCCTCGATGGTCGGCTTCTGGGCCGGCGGCACGCTGCTTGGGGCGCTGGGCACCGTCCGCTCGCTCTGGATCTGCGGCATCCTGCAGGCGCTGTCGAACCTGGCCTTCATGGTCCAGGCAGAGGCGGGCCCCGATGTCGCGGTGCTGGCGGCGGTGATCGGCTTCGAGAACCTGGCCGGCGGCATGGGGACGGCGGTGTTCGTGGCCTACATGTCCAGCCTGTGCAACGTCTCTTACACCGCCACGCAATATGCGCTGCTGTCGTCCTTCATGGCGGTGGCACGGACCTGGCTGTCGTCGTCGAGCGGCATCATGGCCGAGGAACTCGGCTGGTCGGCCTTCTTCCTCGCAACCACGGTTGCGGCGATTCCAGGGCTGATCCTGCTGCGGCTCGTCTCGCGCAGAACCGCAGATCGTGCTATCTAGCGCATCGATCGGCGAGGTCGCACCCGGCCGTCCCGTCTCGACCCCCGGGTGTACATCGCCATTTCTGTACCACCGGGGAAAGAGGCCCGACCAATGGACGTGACCAAGATCGCCGCCGGCCGCGCGGTGCCTGCGGACATCAATGTCGTCATCGAGATCCCTGCCAACGCCGATCCGGTGAAGTACGAGCTGGACAAGGACAGCGGCGCCATCCTGGTCGACCGTTTCGTCGCCACGCCGATGTTCTACCCGGCCAATTACGGCTTCATCCCCAACACCCTGGGCGATGACGGCGACCCGGTGGACGTGATGGTCGTGACGCCCTATCCGGTCGTGCCGGGCTCGGTGATCCGCGCGCGGCCGGTGGGCGTGCTGAAGATGGAAGACGAGAGCGGCATGGATGAAAAGATCCTGGCCGTTCCGCATCAGAAGGTCTCGGCGCTCTACGACCATGTCCAGAGCTATACCGACCTGCCGGAGCTGCTGATCCGCCAGATCGAGCATTTCTTCACCCGCTACAAGGACCTTGAGAAGGGCAAGTGGGTGAAGGTCACCGGCTGGGACGACATCGACACCGCCAAGCGGCTGATCGAGGAAGGTGTTGCCCGCGCCGGCAAGTGAGCCGGCGTCGCGCAGATCATCGACAGGACGACAGGCCGGCAGCCCACGCTGCCGGCCTGTTTTCGTCTCCGGCATCGGGCGGGCACCCGGTTTTCAATTTAAAGTTATATACTCGCCCTGAACCACGGTGTTCCCATGGGAGGCGGATGCCATGACCCCCACACGTTACGACACCAGCCTGCTGATCGGTGCGACCGGCATGCTCGCCCGGGTGCTGGCCGAAGTGGCCGCGCGATCGACGCGCACCGTGGCCGTGGCACGCCATGCCAGCCACAGCCTGGCCGCGGCGCCGGCCGAGATGGGGATCCTGCCGGTCGACCTGGACTGGCGCGACACCGATGCCTTCGTCGACGGGGTGGTGGCGGCGACCGCGGGATGCCGGGTGGATCTGGTGGTGCTGTGGATGCATGGCACGGGCAAGGCCGCGACCGACCGGCTGCTGGACCGCTATGCCCGCACCGACTGCACGATCGTCCATGTGCTGAGCAGCGCCGCCCCCGATCCGGCAGCGTTCCGTGCCGCCCTGCCGCACCCCGAGGGCAGGCCGCCCCGCTGCCGCTATCTGACGGTGAAGCTGGGGGCGGTGACCGAGGACGGGCGCTTCCACCGCTGGCTGACCCATGACGAGATCGCCGGCGCCGTGCTGTCGGCCATCGACGAGGGGCGCGACATCGTGGCCGGCACGCTGCCCGGCTGAAACGATCGGGCGGCCCCAGGGTCAGATCAGCGCCCGGCGGGCCACCTGCATCACCTGCGCCATCACCACCAGCTCGCGCACGAAACGGTCCATGCGCTGAACCAGATGATCGGCGCCGGGCACCGGATCGCCGCCATCGGCGGCCGGGGTGAAATCGCGCCCGTCGCTGCACACCTGGGTGGCGATCGCATGGCCCAGCAGGCCGCGGGTCCAGATCCGCATCTGTTCCACCGCCTGGGTGGTGCGGGCACCGCCATGGCTGACCAGGCCCACGGGTTTGTAGGCGAATTGCGGAATCGCCATCAGGTCGAGCGCGTTCTTCAGCACCCCGCTCGGGCCGTTGTGATAGATGGGGCTGGCCAGCACGATCGCCGCCGCCGCATCTGCCGCGGCGACCAGCTGCTTCACCCGCGGATCGGGATGATCGGCCGGCTGGTGATGCCAGGCCGGATCGGCCATCGGCAGGGGGGTGTCGCGCATGTCGAACACCACCGGCACCAGCCCGGCCGCCTGCAGCCGGTCGGCGATCCCGCGACAGAGACCATGGGTGTGAGACGGCCGCCGCAGGCTGCCCGCGATCACGAGAACGGTGGATGCCGGTGATGAGGGGGAGGCTGGAGACGAGGGGGCCATCGCAATCACCTTCGAAGACCGTGGGACGCGCGCGCACCGGCTAGCGGTCTGCCAGGCGGGCAAAAAGCGGGACAAGCCGGTCGAGCGCCAGATCGAGCCGCGGGCGCGGCACCGCGAAACAGCAGCGGATCGCCGGCGGCTGGTCGATGCCGAAAGCCGCCCCGGGTGCGACCAGCACCCCCGCCCGGGCACAGAGGCCGGCAAGGCTGCGGCTGTCGCCGGGCCAGTCAGGCACCCCGACCCACAGCACCGGCCCGCCGCGGGGCGGCAGGGCGACGGCGCCGGTCCCGGCCAGCCGTTCCACCGCCTGCCGGCCAAGATCGCGGAGCACCGGCGACAGATCGGCCGGCCCGCCGCGGGCGATGATACCGGCGGCCATGATCTGGGCATCCAGCGGCGCCGACATCGCGAAGGTCCAGTGCACATCGGTGATCCGGGCCAGATGGTCGGCCGCACCCACCACATAGCCGAGCCTGGCCCCCGCCATGCGGTATTTCTTGGAAAAACTGAGGATGCGCAGCATGCCGGGCGGGCAGCCCCGGCCGATATAGGCCCGGCCCGCCGGATCGTCGAAGATCAGCCCGGCATAGGTTTCATCCACGATCAGCAGCGTATCGGCCTGCCGGCAGAGCGCCTGGATCGCGGCCACCTGATCGGCATCCAGCAGATTGCCCAGCGGGTTGCCCGGGGTGTTCACCACCACCGCCGCCGGCGCCGGGCCTGCGGCCAGGGCGGCGGCAATGGCGGCGGCGATGGCCGCCACAGGATCGGCCGGCGGCATGACGTCGTAGAACGCAGCCGGCCGGCCCAGGAAACGGGCGATATTGGCATAGGCCGGAAAGCCCGGGCGCGGCAGCAGGATCGGCCGGTCGGCGGGCAGGGTGGCGAAGGCCGCAGTCAGCGCCATCGAGGCCCCGGTGGTGATCACGATCTGATCGGGCGCCACCCCTTCCATCGCCGCCAGCACCTGGCGGAGCGGCGGCAGCCCGGCCCGCGGCGCGTAGCGGCCCTGCAGGGCGGGCGGGGCGCCCGCCCCGTCTGCCACTGCCGGCAGCAGCTCGGGATCGATCACGCCCAGCGACAGATCGAGCGGCGGCAGAGGATCGCCGCCGCTACCCATGACGGGGGACGAGGACGCGGTCGCCCGGGTCACGACACCACCCGGGCGACCGAGAGGCCGCATTCGTCGAGCGGCAGGACCACCGGGCCCAGAATGCCTGCATCATCACGGAGCTGACCATGATAGGCGGCGAAATCCTGCGCGAATTGCGGCACCAGCGGATCATGGGCCAGGATCAGCGCCCCCGGCTGCAGCCGCGGCCGGGCCGCGGCCAGCACCGCCGGATAAAGCCCCTTGCGGGTCTCGGGATCATCGACATCGATGAACAGCAGCCCGATCGGGGCGGTGTCGGCCGCAAGATCGGCCACCGCATCGGCGGTGCGGCAGACGAGCGGCAGATCCGGCGGCAGGAGACGGGCATTGTCTGCGGCGATGCGGGTTGCGGCCGGATCGATATCGATGCCGCAGGCCTGAAACCGGCCGGGGCGCTGCGCCCGGCCCAGCGCCAGGAAGGCGAAGGCGAAACCGACATGGGTGCCGGCCCCGTAGATCGCGGGCGCCCCCGATTGTGCCGCGACGTGAAACAGGAAGCGGCGCATCAGCCCGGAAATCGTGGTGGCGGGGACCACGAATCCGGTCTCTACCGGCGCCACCGCCGCCTGATAGGCCGCCTCGTCGAAGGGGGCGGCCTGGTCCAGCAGCCCGCCCGCTACCAGGATCGCGCCGGCATGATCGATGAGGGCGGCGACGCTCATCCGCGGACCTCGTCGGTGGCGACCAGATCACGGGCGAGCCCGGCCACCGCGCCCACCAGCCGCTGCACCGCCGCAGCCGCAGCCCCCGGTGCGGCCGGATCGTCGACCACCACCAGCGGCGAGGCGAGGCCCGCCCCCAGCGCACCCAGGATGACCGGCAATTGCGCCGCCGCGGCTTCGGCAGAGGCCCGATCGGCCCCCACGATCAACCCCACCGCCGGCAGGCCGGCAAACGGAGAGGCGGCACCGGTATCATAGGCCGGCCCCGAAACCGTCTCGACGAAGGATTTGAACGCCCCGCCGACCCCGCCCCAATAGGCGGGGACCGACAGGATCAGCCCCGACGCGGCACGGATCCGGGCATGGCAGTCCATCACCCGCGGATCGGGATGGTCGCCGGGCGCCAGGCCCTGAAAGGGCGGCAGGGCGGCCTCGCGGATGTCCATCATCTCGATATGCGGAAAGACCGACGACACCAGGCCGGTGGCGGCACGCAGGATCGACCGGCAGGCCGAGGGGCGCTGGTCGCCCGGGGCCGGCTTCATCGATCCGCAGAGTGCCAGAAGATGCGGGGCAGCGGTCATACGGATCCTCCGGGCCCGGGCGCGTCGGCCGGTTCAGGGGCTGCAAGGCCGGTTTCGGTCAGATAGGCGCGCAGCCCCGCGGCAAGCGGCCGGGGGCGCAGGCCCAGCAGGGCATCCAGCCGACCGGTCGCAAGCGGTATCCGCCGGATCGGCGGCCGCGGCGGATCGGGCGGCAGCAGGGTGACGTCGATCCCGCCGAACAGGGCGCCGAGCCCGTCGATCAGCTCGGAAACGGTGGACACGCCGCCGGTGCCGACATTCACCACCTCCGGCCCGCCGGGGGCGGCCGGGGCAGCACGAACCGCAGCTGGACGAACGGCGGCCGCCCTGGCCAGAGCCTCGCCCACATCCTCGACATAGACCAGATCGTCGGTATCCCCCGCATCGCCCTGCAGGCGCAGCGGATAGCCCTGGGCGGCCGAGAACAGCATGCGTTCCACAAGCACCGAGGAATGGCTGCCATGCCCATAGCGGTTGGGGCCGTAAACCCCCGCCACCCGCGCCACCACCCGGTCGAGCCCACCCGGATGGTCGGCGACCACCCGCTCCATGGCGGCCAGGATCCGGCCATAGGCGGTGGGCGGCATCCGGGCGGGCATGTCTTCCGCCAGCGCCGCCACCCCGGGCGGGGGCGGGCCATAGACCGCCAGGCTGCTGACCACCACCACCCGGGGAATGCCTGCCGCGGCCGCGGCATCCAGCAGGGTGCGGGTGCCGGTGGTCGCGATCGCCAGTGCCGCATCCGGATCGGCCGCCACCAGACCGCCGGTCATGCCCGCGGCCGAGATCAGCGCATCCACCTTCCCGATGCTGGCCAGGAAGTCCGCCACCGCCGCGGCATCGCGGATGTCCAGCACCTCGACCGGCCCGGCATGGCGGCCGAACCGCTGCAGATAGCCCGCATCCGGCCGCCGGTCGGCGGCACTGACCGCATGGCCGCGCGCGCGGAGGGCACGGATGGTGAAGGTGCCGATCTGCCCGGTGCCGAAGACGGCGACATGTTTCGGCCCCGGCCCGCGGGCGGCATCGGCCCGGATCGTGGTCATGCGTCCTCCCTGACCGGCTCCGCCCGCCGGGCGGGCTCGTCGCCGGCCACATGGCGGCGCTGCACCCGGCCGATATCGGCGGCACTGCCGTGCAGAACCCGGGCGATGCTCACCGGATGCAGCTCTTCCAGATCGACTTCGGGAATGCTGGTTGCAAGCCCGGCATAGCTGGCCGGCGGCCGCAGGCCCGAAAGATCGCCGGCATGGGCGGCGTCGGGATCGACCAGCCAGAGCCCGTCTTCCTGGCCGAGTTCCATGACCAGATCACGTGCCGCCGCGGTCTGGCCACGGCTGGCCCTGGCCACGGCCAGACCGGCGCCGTGGATGCCGGCACCGGTGCGGTTGCGCTGGTCCAGCGCCGCCGCCAGCCCCTCGGCGAAGACCTCGGCGGCCTCGTCCACCCGCCCCAGATCCAGCAGGGCACAGCCCACCGAGCGCTGCAGCATTTCGCGCGCCAGCGGCCGGTCGGCCCGGTTCATGGCATCCAGCGCCGCCCGGAACAGCGGCAGCGCCCCCGCCCGATCGCCCGACCGGGCCATGATGGCGGCCTGCATGGCACTGCGCGACGCCCCCCAGTGGTCGGCCCCCCAGGTGCCGCCCGCCTCTTCGACCGTGTCCAGCACATCGCCGAAGGTGCGGGCGATGAGATCGAGCGCCACGGCGTATTCGCCCCGGATCTCCATCAGCTTGCTCATATTGCCGAGCAGGTTGAAGCGCAGATAGGTCCGGTCGGGGGAACGGCCCTCGCGCACCGCCTCGAAGGCCGTGCACAGATGCCGATAGGCCTCGGGGAAGGCCTCCGCCACCGGCCGGCGCGCGAAACGGGCCCGGAGCAGCGCGTTCATCGCCTGGCCGTTGTGCAGCCAGGCCCGCTCCATCGCGACATCGCCGCCCCCGATCGCATCCGTCCCGCCGGGCATCAGCAGACCCAGTTCCGCATGCGCCTGCGCCAGACAGACATCGCTGCGCTCCAGATCGAACCTCCGCTTGGCGTGGAGCAGCGCCTGCATATAGAGCAGATGCGCCCGCATGCCCGGCCGCGCCGCCTTCGCGACCGCGGCCTCCAGCTCGGCGATGGCGGCATCGTGGCGGCCCAGATTGGTCAGCACCAGCGCCAGCAGTCGGTGATGATCCACCTCGTCAGGGGCCGTCCGGCGGCCTGCCTGATCCGCCGACCAGACCAGGCAGGCGTCGTAATTCTGATCGGCCAGCCAGGCACAGGCACCGGCGATGGTGCGGGCGCTGCCGCGCGGCCCCCGGTCCGGATCCGGCCCGGCCGTCATGCCCGCCGGCGCCGGCGGCGCGGCCAGCATGTCGGGGTCGACCACCCCCTGCAGACCGGCGAGGAAGGCGCTGCGCGCCGCGCGATAACCGGCCGGCCCCGTGCCCGCCGATTGCAGCCACACCCAGCCCACCCGGCTGTCGGCCGGCGCCAGCAGGGCGGCACGGGCCAGGATCTTCAGGCTGGGCCGGTCGATGCGCATGGCATCGGGCACCACCACCACCACCGGCCCCAGGCTTTCAAGCCCCCGGGCCAGAAGCCGGGCGGCCTCGTCGATCGCCGTCGAACTGCGGGCGCTTTCGCGGCTGACCCGCCGCAGGGCCGCCAGCGCCCCGCCATTGCCCAGAATGGCCGTGTCCAGATCGTCATGCACGTCCAGCCGGCGATCGCGTTCGGCAACCGCCGCCAGCCGGCCGGCCGCCGCACGCAGGGCCACAGCCCCGGCCGGGCCGCCCAGCCCCCGCGCATCGGCCGCATCCGCCACCGCATCCAGCGCCAGCGCCCCCGCCCGGAAGGTGTCGAGACAGCCGCCGCCATCGGGCAGGTTCAGGCGGAAGGCGCCCGGCAGCGCCATGTCGGGCGCCTGCGCCGGCCCGATACCGGCCTCATCGGTCGTGACCCAGAAGCGACGCGTCCGGGGCGCGCGCGGGGCGAGCAGAAGCGGAGATCCGGGCATAAGCGGGGGCCTCGTCGCAGAAGGGGCCACCCCGGCCTCGGGGCCGGGGTGGCGACCGGTCGGGTCAGACGTCGACCACGGCCCAGGCGAGCGCACCGATGGCGAGCACGCCATCGCCCTGCAGCCGGCCGGCCTTGGCGGCGTTCACCATCTCTTCGAGCGCCTTGATCATGTCGTCGGTGACGCCCTTCTGCGCCTCCACGACCTCCCGATCGTCGAGCGGGTTGATCGCGCGCAGCTTCTCCACCGGAACCACGGCGTATTTCGTCTGCCTGTCGAGCTTCTTCATCATGAGGAGCATCTCCCATGCTACGGACCAAGTGTGCTAAAGGTCACCGTAACCAAAAAGGGAGTCAATCGGTATTAACATTACTTAAGATAGAATCTTTTCGCATAATGAGCCGAAACCCGGTCCAGCCGGCTCAGGCGGTGGCGGCCGGGGTCTTGTCCTTATAGCGGCAGAGATCGGCCACGATGCAGGCGGGGCAGTCGGGCTTGCGGGCCTTGCAGACATAGCGGCCGTGCAGGATCAGCCAGTGATGGGCGTGCAGGCGATAGTGCTTCGGCACGCGACGCTCCAGCCCGCGCTCCACGTCGAGCGGGGTTTTGCCGGGGGCGAGGCCGGTGCGGTTGCCGACCCGGAAGATATGGGTGTCGACCGCAATCGTCGGCTCGCCGAAGGCCACGTTCAGCACCACATTCGCGGTCTTGCGGCCGACCCCGGGCAGGGCCTCCAGGGCAGCACGGTCGCGCGGCACCTCGCCGCCATGCTGCTCCACCAGAATGCGGCTGAGCGCGATGACGTTCTTCGCCTTGGCATTGAACAGGCCGATGGTTTTGATGTGGGCGCGCAGGCCCTCTTCCCCCAGCTCCAGCATTTCGGCCGGGGTGAAGACCTGCTGGAACAGCAGCCGGGTCGCCTTGTTGACGCCGATATCGGTCGCCTGGGCAGACAGCACCACCGCCACCAGCAGCTGGTAGACGTTGCCATAGGCAAGCTCGGTCTCGGGCGCCGGATCGGCGGCAGAGAGCCGGCGGAAGAATTCTTCGACATCGGCGCGCTTCATGGGCGGTGACGATAGCCGCTCGGGCGGGCCTTGGGAAGCGGGCGCGACACCCACGCGCGAGGGGGCCCCAGGTGCCTGAAGAATAACGGCTTGGCGGGCCGCCCGGCCGCTCCATATACTGAAGCCATGAGCCAGCCAGAGACCAGAGACGAGAGCCGGCCATCCCCTGAAGGTCCGCTCATTTTCGACGCGCTGCTGACGCCCCATCGCTCCCTGCCGCCCAGCGGGTTCAGATGGGTGATGTTCGGCCTCGCGGGCGTGCTCGCGCCCATGGGCATCTATTTCATGACGCTGGGCGCCTGGCCGGTTTTCGGCTTCTGCGGGCTGGAAATCCTGCTGGTCTGGCTGGGCTTCCGCGCCAGCTATATCAGCGGCCGCGCGTTTGAAAGGCTGCGCCTGACCCATGAACGGCTGCGGGTGGAACAGACCGACCATCGCGGCCGCACCCGCGCCCATGATTTTCAGCCCTACTGGCTGCGGGTGGAACTGGTGGAGCCCGATGCGGGCGAGGAAGACGGCTTCGGCCCGCGCGAACTGGCCCTCACCAGCCATGGCCGGCGGCTGATCATCGGCCATTTCCTGACGCCCGAGGAACGGCGCGACCTGGCCCGGGCGCTGGAAACCGCGCTGCACCGGGCCAGGATGCCGCAGCCGACGGAGACGCTGCTCGCCTGAACCGGTACCGGCCTTCGACGGCACAAGGCGGTTTCTGAGTATTCCGACACTGAATTGTGTCGTTCCATTTAAAAGTTTCGATGGACAAAACAAGGACGGCTCTCCCGCAGCCGGTCCGGCACAACCCATGCGGTATAAGTCCCGCCTGAACTGCCGGATGATAAGATAAAGTGGCGCGAAGCGCGTATCATCACATCGCAGATTATTCGATGGGCTTGATGCATCGTATATTTTTTCCAGACGGCAGGTTCGCGCATGATGTATGAATAAACCTTCATCGGGGTTGAAGATTAAGAAAGCTGTACATCCGCCAATTTTCAGCCAAAACCGTGAAGCCACCTGACCGGGTTCATTCCCCATACTTAACCGCCCGAACCGGGTGAAATTCTTCTCAAAGAAGTAAATTAGTAATAATCTGCTCGTTATAGTAGTCCCGCCTCTCCAGTTACACGTCAAGGTATTTATGCTTGTGCATGAACACGCATTAGCTGTAAATGACTCTGATAGCTTCGTTTTATCCCCATGATTATTGACGAAATCATGGTGGTCGACTAACGATCAGGTAGAACAGACTCTGAGGAAAGCCAACACGCCACCCGCCCATGGCGTGTCGCGAAGGGGTTCGTGCGTGCGGACGTTGTGGACTGATCCACCGACCCGGATCGACAGATGCACCGGTGGCCTTGCAGCCCGGAACCGGGAGCGGTGCCGTTGACCGCGCGCGTCGATACCATCGCGCTCACCGGCATCCGCGCCGTCCCGGTCGAGGTCCAGGTGGCGATCTCGGCCGGGCTGCCGGCCTTTGCGGTGGTCGGCCTGGGCGACAAGGCGGTGACCGAAGCCCGCGAACGGGTGCGGGCGGCACTGGGTCGGCTGGGGCTGACCCTGCCGGCCAGGCGCATCCTGGTCAATCTGGCCCCGGCGGGCCTGGCCAAGGAAGGCTCGCATTACGATCTGCCGATCGCGCTCGCCCTGATGCTGGGCATCGGCGCCCTGCCGTCCGGCGTGCTGGACGGCCATCTGGCCCTGGGCGAACTGGCGCTGGACGGCACGCTTGCCGCGGTGGCCGGCGTGCTGCCGGCGGCGGTGCTTGCGGCCGAAACCGGCCGGCGGATCATCTGCCCGGCCGCCTCGGCAGAGGAGGCCGCCTGGGCAGGCGACCGCCATGCGGTGATCGCAGCCCCCGACCTGCTGGGCCTGCTGGGGCATCTGACCGGGCGCAGCACGCTGCCCACCCCGCCAGAGCCGCGGCTGGACGGAGAGCCGCCTTTGCCCGACATGGCCGATATCCGCGGCCAGCCGGTGGCACGGCGGGCGCTGGAGATCGCCGCGGCCGGCCGGCACAATCTGCTGATGATCGGCCCGCCCGGCGCCGGCAAATCCATGCTGGCCCGACGGCTGCCCGGCCTGCTGCCGCCGCTGGCGCCAGCGGAATCGCTGGATCTGTGCCTGATTGAAAGCGTAGCCGGCCGTGGGCAGGTGCGGCCCAGAATCAGCCGGCCCTTCCGCGACCCGCATCATTCGGCATCGGCCGCTGCCCTGGTCGGCGGCGGCAACCGCGCCCGCCCGGGCGAAATCAGCCTGGCCCATGGCGGGGTGCTGTTCCTGGACGAACTGCCCGAATTCGCCCGGCCGACGCTGGAAGCCCTGCGCCAGCCGGTGGAAAGCGGCGAGGCGGTGGTCTCGCGGGCAGCGATGCATGTGTCCTATCCGGCCCGCGTTCAGCTGCTGGCGGCGATGAATCCCTGCCGCTGCGGCCATGTCGCCGACCCGATGCTGGCCTGCAATCGCGCGCCGCGCTGCGCGGCCGATTACCAAAGCCGCCTCTCGGGCCCGCTGCTCGACCGTTTCGACATGACGATCGAACTGGCGCCGACACCGCCGGCCGCAATCCTGGCCCATGGCCCGGGAGAAGCGAGCGCCCCGATCCGGGCGCGGGTGCTGGCGGCACGCGCCCGTGCCGATGCCCGCAATCGCGGCCTGGCCGGCCTGGACGACACCCCGGCCCATCTGCGCCGGCCGATGACCAATGCCGAGCTGGAAGGCACGGCCCTTGATCAGGCCGCCGCCCTGGACGAACCGGCACGGGAGTTGATGCTGCGCGCATCGGAACGCCTTCGTCTGTCGGCGCGCGGCGTGACCCGGGTTCTGCGGGTTGCGCTGACCATCGCCGATCTGGCCGGCCGCCAGCGGATCGGCCGCCCCCAGTTGAGCGAGGCCCTGGCCTATCGCCGCCCGCCCGGCCCGGCGGCCGGACTGCGCGCCGCCGCCGGTCCGCCCCGCGATCGTGGTGGTCCGCATGCCCGGCCCTCCCATCCCCCACAGTGACCAACGGACCCCTTGGCCATGACCGACGACAACCAGCATGACGGCCCCAAGCGCCAGACCAGACCGACACAGAAGCGCAGCGAGATGCGGGAAGGTGCGGAGACCCGGCAGACCATACCGGTCGGGACGGCCATATCGGTCGAGAAGACCATATCGGTCGAGAAGGCCATATCGGCACCGAAGGGCCGCAGACGCGGGCCGGGGGACCAGTTGATCGCCGATGGCGGGGTGCCCGACTGGCCCCCCGTGGAACCGGTGATGATCGACCCGGAAATCCGCTCGGCCAGCGCCCAGATGATCGATGCCCATGTCGGCGCGCGCCTTCTGGCCCTGCGCCAGATGCGGGAAATCAGCCAGCATCAGCTGGGCGAAGCCCTTGGCCTGACCTTTCAGCAGGTGCAGAAATACGAACGCGGCCTGAACCGGATCAGCGCCGGCCGGCTGTATATCGCCGCCACCTTCCTGGGCGTGCCGGTCGCCTATTTCTTCGACGGCCTGCCGACCGGCACGGATCTGGAAGCCTGGCTGAGCGGCGACCAGCTGGCCGAGGCACCCGCCACATTGTCGGCCGGCACGCCCGTCACCACCGAGGATCGCCAGCTTCAGGATCTGCTGGTCGCCTATGCCCGGATTGAGGATCCGGGGCGGCGGCAGGCCCTGGCCGCGGCCGTCCGGAACATCGCCGACGCCTGCGACGGTGTCGTGCCCGGTGCCGAGGGGCGCCGTTCCCCCTTGCGCCGCCGCCGCGGCCGGCCGCCCAAGAAGCGGGATTGAGCAAACGAGACCGGCGGGGAGGGCGGCGTCATCCTGAAGGCTTGATCCGGGACGGGCTTCGATCAACCATGCGTCGATCAGCCCCATGCCATTCCAGCCCGAAAGGACCTGCCGGATGATCGAGACCGCCCGCCTGGAGATTGCGGGGCCGCGCGCCACCCTGACCCTGACCCGGCCGGCCAAGCGCAATGCGCTGCTGATGCGCGAGATCCCGGCGCTGATCGGGCTGATCGATCAGGCCGAGGCCACGCGCGGCGTGCGGGTGATGGTGTTGACGGGCGAAGGCGGAACCTTCTGTTCCGGCGTCGCCTTTGACGATCTGGCCGGGGTGGACTGGACCGACAACCCGCTGGAAAAGCTGTGCGAACGGGTGGCCCGGGTGGCGGTGCCCACGATCTGCGCGCTGAATGGCGGGGTCCATGGCGGCGGGGTGGATCTGGCGCTGGCCTGCGACATCCGCATCGGCACCCCCGCCAGCCGGGCGGTGGCACCGCCGGCCCGGATCGGGGTGATGTACCACGTGACGGGGCTTGAGCGTTTCGTTGCCAGACTGGGCATCACCGCCGCCAAACGCCTGCTGGCCCTGGCCGAGCCGATGGAAGCGGACGAGCTGCTGCGCATCGGCTTTCTGGATCAGCTGACCGGCGGGGAAGAGGGGGCGCTGGCCGCCGCGGTCGACGCCCATGTCGCCCGCATCGCCGGGCTGGCCCCGCGGACGGTGCGCAATTTCAAGCGCCTGCTGGACGACATCGCCGCCGGCCGGCTGGACCGGGCGGCGGCGGTGGCAGAGATCGGCGCCAGCTTCACCTCTGCCGAAGCGCGGGAAGGCTATGCCGCGCTGACGGAGAAGCGGGCGCCGGTCTATGACGATGTCTGACGGAAGCCGTAATTCTGACGGAAGCCGTATCTGAGGGACCGTCGGCGTCTTAAAGCGCGGCCAGCACCAGCCGCGCCACCTCGCCCGAGCTTTGCGGGTTCTGGCCGGTGATCAACCTTCCGTCCTGCACGGCCTTCACCCCCCAGTCGGCGGCACCTTCATGCAGCGCGCCCAGCTGCTTCAGCCGGGTTTCGAGCAGGAAGGGCACGTTGTGGGTGCCGCCCACCGCCGCTTCCTCGCTGTCGGTAAAGGCGGCAAGCCGGCGGCCCTTGACGAAGGGCGTGCCGTCGGGCCGGCGCATGTCGCCGAACACCGCCGGTGCATGGCAGACCGCGGCAACCAGCCGGCCGGCATCGGCAAAGGCGAAGAGCAGATCGTGCAGGCGGCGGTTGAACGGCATGTCGAACATGGTGCCATGGCCGCCGGGCAGATAGACCGCATCGAAGCCGGTGGTATCGATACGATCATAGGCCGGCGTGTCCTTCAGCGCCGCGATCGCCGGCGCCCAGGCCGCCGCCTGATCGGGGGAGGGGGTGCTGTTCGGATCGACCGGCACGTCGCCACCGGCGACCGAGGTGACCGTGACCTCGTGCCCGGCTTCGGTGAAGGCCATGAAGGGCACGGCATGTTCTTCCAGCCAGAGGCCGGTGGGCTTGCCGTCGAGCAGGCGGTCGTGGCTGGTGAGGATAAACAGAATGCGGCTCATGAGAGATCGGCCCTTCATCGATGGGGGTGATGATGTGTCCTGGTCGATCCTTCAGGTGGCGAGGCGGCCGGGCGGATTCAAATTCGCGGCACCGATGCAAGATATCAGCTAGAATGATATCTGATGATGTATGATCTGAACCTGATGCGGATCTTCGCCGCGCTGATCGACGAAGGCAGCGTGACCCGCGCCGCCCATCGGCTGGGCATGACCCAGCCGGCGGTGAGCGGGGCGCTGACCCGGCTGCGGGTGCTGTTCGGCGACCCGCTGTTCGTGCGTGAGCGCTATGGCATGCGGCCGACCGAAAAGGCCCTGGCGCTGGCACCGGCGATCACCAGGGCGCTGGCCGGGATCGACGATGCCGTGCTGGCGGCACAGGGTTTCGATCCCGCAACCGCGCGGCGCAGCTTCGTGATCTCGGCCAACAGCTATGCCGAATTCGTGCTGCTGCCGGCGCTGGTGGCGCGGGTTCAGGCAGAGGCGCCGGGGGTGCGGCTCCGCGTGCTGCCCTTCGGCGCGGATCTGGCCGAAACCGGGCTGCTGACGGGTGATACCGCCCTGGCGCTGGGCCGGATCGTCGATCCGCCGGACACGCTGGTGGTGCAGGAAATCCTGACCGACGGGCTTTCCTGCGTGCTGCGCGCCGACCACCCCGATGCGGCAGGGGACAGGCTGGACCGCGCCGCCTTTGAACGGCTGCGCCATGTGAACCTGCTGCCACCCGGCCGGCTGAAAGTGGGGCTGTTCCAGGTGCTGGAACGGCTGGGGCTGGAGCGCGAGGTCGCGGTCTCGGTGACCCATTTCCTCGCCATCCCGGAACTGGTCGCCGCCACCGATCTTTGCGCGACCCTGCCGACCGCGATCTGCCGCAGGCTGGCCGGAGACCCGCGGCTGAAGGTGCTGGAGCCGCCCGCGGATCTGGGCCGTTTCCCCGGCCACATGGCCTGGCATATCCGCCACCGCGAGGATGACGGCCACCGCTGGCTGCGCCGGCTGGTGCGCGAGATCGCGGCCGCCGCGGTCAGGACCTGAAGGATATCAGAGATTGAGCCGGTAGCCGCCGGCCTCGGTGATCAGCAGCCGGGCATTGGCCGGGTCGGGCTCTATCTTCTGGCGCAGGCGGTAGATATGGGTTTCCAGCGTATGGGTGGCGACCCCGGCATTATAGCCCCAGACCTCGTCGAGCAGCCGGTCGCGCGGCACCGGCCTGTCGCCCGCGCGGTAGAGATATTTCAGGATCTGGGCTTCCTTGTCGGTGAGCCTGATCTTGCGCCGGCCGTCTTCGGTGACCAGCATCTTCACCGCCGGGCGGAACTGATAGGGCCCGATCGCGAACACCGCATCGTCGGATTGTTCATGCTGGCGCAGATGGGCACGAACCCGGGCCAGCAGCACCGCAAAGCGGAAGGGCTTGGTGACATAGTCGTTCGCCCCGGCATCCAGGCCCAGAATGGTGTCGGCCTCGGTATCGGCACCGGTCAGCATCACGATCGGCGCCTTCAGCCCGGCGCGGCGCATCAGCCGGCAGACCTCGCGCCCGTCCAGATCGGGCAGGCCGATATCCAGAATGACCAGGTCATGGGGGGTGGATTTCAGCCCCGCCTTCACCTTCTCCAGCGCCTGGGCCCCGCTCGCCGCCTCTTCGATGGCGAATTCCTCGTAGAGCGCCAGCTGCTCGGCAAGCGTCTGGCGCAGCAGGGGATCGTCGTCGATCAGCAGGATGCGCTTCTGGGCGGTCATGGGCGGCGCTTTCCGTCGATGGCGTCCCCCAAGGTTTTACGGGGGCCCTGCCTGATCAGGCAAGTGTTGGATCAGGCAGGAGAGGGTGGAATGCCCAGCAGATCCAGATGCCCGACCACCAGCCGCCCGGGCCCGGCGGCGGCGCGGCCGGCCCGGAAATCGGCAACCAGCCCGGCCGGCGCCTCCCCGCCATCGACCAGATCGACCAGGGCCCCGGCGACGCCGTCGACCATCGCCTGATGCATCGCCGGATGGTCGGGGCCGATCCCCCAGTCGGAGCGGGCGAGTGTCACCTCGAAACCATGGCGCCGCAGCGCCTCGGCAAAATACGGCGCCGCATCGGGCCCGAGCGCGGGACCGCCCAGCCCCTTGTCGCGGCGCTGATGACGCGCGAAGCCCGCCACCGCATCCGCATCGGTGGCGGCGGCCGGATCCCAGACCATCCGCCCGTCCCAGGTGAGGGCGCCCAGAACCGGCGCGCCGGCCCGGACCAGGGCACCGGCCAGATCGTCCAGCCAGGCGCGCCCGGCCAGATCGATAAGGGCGGTGAAATGGACGAGATCGGCACCTTCCAGAACCGGAGCCAGATCGGCGGTGGCGAGATCCGCCTCCAGCCAGTTGACCGCGACATCCGCGGCTTCGGGCTGGACCGCCAGCCGGGCACGGCCGGCGGCGATCAGCACCGGGTCACGCTCTACCAGACACCAGGACTGGCGGAGCTGCGCCCCCAGCCTTGGCGCCAGATGCACCAGCCCGGCACCGGTGCCGGCCCCCAGATCGACCACCCTGATGTCGTGCCGGCCGGCGACATGGCGGGCGAGCCGTGCCTCAAGCGCCGTCGCCCGGGCGGCGGTGTCGAAACCGGCGCGCAGCGCCAGCCAATTGGGATCGAACCCCATCAGACCTCCGATATCAGGGTCGCCAGCCGCCGGGCCTGATCGGGCCAGCGGGGCAGGCGGGCGCCGGCCTCTGCCGCGGCCCGGGCCAGACGCCCGCGAAGCCCGGCATCCACCATCAGCCGCCGCAGGGCATCGGCCAGCGCATCGACATCGCCCGGTGGCACCAGGATCCCGGCGCTGTCGGGCACCAGCTCCGGCACCGCGCCGGCCCGGGCGGCCACCACCGGCAGGCCGGCGGCCAGGGCCTCGGCGAAGGCCATGCCATAGCCTTCAAAGCGCGAGGGCAGCACGAAGACATCGGCCGCGGCATAGCGCCGGGCAAGGTCGTCACCCGACAGCACGCCATGCAGGCGGATCCGATCGCCCAGCCCGGCGGCCCGGATCGCCGCGCGCACCCGGGCCGCATGGGGCGGGTCCAGCGTGTCGGGGCCGACGAGATCCAGCCGCCAGTCGTGATCGCGGCCGATCTGGCCAAGCGCCGCCACCAGATCCTCATGCGCCTTGCGGGGCGTGAGGCTGGCCACCGTCAGCAGACGCAGGGTGCCGTCCCGGGCGGCCTGATGGGGGAGGGGCTCCACCGACAGGCCGGGCTCGATCACCCGCACCGGCAGATCGGTCCAGCGCTGGTCACGCAGCAGGGCCGCCGTGGCGGGGCTGGTCGCCACCACCGCATCCACCCGGGCGAGCGCCGCGCGTTCCAGCCGGGCCAGATCGGCCGCGACCTGGGGCGCGAGGCCGGTTTCGAGCGCACAGGGGTGGTGAACCAGGGCGATCCGCCGCGGGCCGCCGCTGCCCGCGGGCGCGATCTCGTCGAGCAGCGGCGCCAGCCCCGGCAGGGCCAGACCGTCGATCAGCAGCGCCCGGACCGGACCGGCGGCCAGCCGGTCGCGGAGCATGGCAAGCGCCGGGGGGCCGACAGGGGGCGGCCCGCCGGGCAGGGCCAGGGTTTCGACGACCACCCCAAGCCCGGCAGCCGCCGCCATGATCCGACGGTCATAGACATAGCCGCCGGTGGCGAGGTCGACCGGCCCCGGCACCGCAAGCAGAAGATCGACAGGGTCCAGCATGCCTGCGGCAGCCTTCAGCCGGCGCGGGCGGCATCGCCGACCGGGCCCTCGAAGGCGGCCCAGGCGACATGGCTTTCATGCAGCACGATCCGGATCGCATCGATTCCGGCGGCAGAGGCCCCGAGATCGCCGGCATCGATCGCGGCCGCCATCCGGCCATGAATGTAGCGGGCCAGGAATTCGGTGGTGGTGTTCTGCCCGGCGAATTCCGGCAGATCGTCGAGATTGCGATAGGCCAGCGGCTCCAGCGCTGCCTTCAGCGCCTGATGGGCCAGGCCGATATCGACCACCAGCCCGTCATCGTCGAGCGCCCGCCGCTTGAATTCGACATCGACCACGTAAGTTGCGCCATGCAGACGCTGGGCCGGGCCGAAGATCTCGCCACGGAAACTGTGGGCGATCATCACATGGTCGCGGACGCCGAGGGTGAACATCGGGTGCAGATCCTCAGATAAGGGGGCGGAGAGGGGAGAGAGCGTGGATCAATAAACGATACGCAGCACCGTGCCGCGCAGATCGGGATCCGGCCCGCAGAGATGGGTGGCGAGCCGGGCGGGGGCGGCGGCGAAGGCGACCTCGTCGACCACCAGCGCATCCAATGCGGCATCGTCGAGCAGGCGGAGCGCCAGGTCCAGCCGGTCGGCATGGCTCCAGCGTGCGCGCCGGCCGGCCGAGACCTGGCCGACCTGGGACGAGATCAGCTTCAGACGCCGGGCGTGGAAGGCGCGGCCCAGATTGATCGGGGTCTCGCGGTCGCCATGCCAGCTGGCCTCTACCACCCGCGCCTCCATGCCGGCGAGGTCGAGCGCCAGATCGAGCCCGGCGGCCGAGGCGCTGGCATTGATCACCAGATCGCGATCCGGCGCGGCGGCATCGGGCGCGCGGAAGGGCAGGTCGAGTGCCGCGGCCGCCGCCGCCCGGCCGGGATCGCGGTCGATGATCTCGACCACCGCCCCGGGCAGCCGGCGGGCGAGACGGGCGATCAGCAGGCCGACCAGCCCGGCGCCGACCACCGTGATCCGGTCGCCCGGCCCGGCGCCGGCATCCCAGAGCACGTTGACCGCGGTTTCCATATTGGCGGCCAGCACCGCCCGGGCGGTGGGCACCGCGTCTGGCACCGGGCGGAGCATGGCGGCCGGGGCCAGAAACCGGTCCTGATGGGGGTGGAGCACGAAGACGCGATCGCCCTTCGGGTCCAGCCCGACCATGGCGTAGCCGTATTTCACCGGGAAGGGGAAGTCGCCTTCCTGAAGCGGCGCACGCATCCGCTCGTATTCGCTTTCCGGCACCAGACCGCCGGCGACCAGGCGCTCGGTGCCGCGGCTGACGGCGCTTTGCAGGGCGCGGACTTCGATCATGCCAGTGGTGTCGGTGGCAAGCGTGCCGGTGCGGATCTCGAAACGGCCGGGAGCGACCGTCCAGAGGGCGCGGGTCATCATCCGGGATGTCCTCCGGCATTGCGCGGGAGAAGATCCAGGCAGCATTCGACCAGAATGTCGGCGCCCATGATGAAATGGCGGACCGGCGGGCGGATGGCCTGGTCGAGATGGTCGATTTCGGGCAGGCACAGCACCGGCCGGCCCGAGCCGAGCAGCACCGGCGCGATCGCCACCTGCAGCCGGTCGACCGCGCCGGCCTGAATGAGCTTGGAAACCGTGACCCCGCCGCCTTCGACGAAGATCCGGCGGATGCCGCGGGCCCGCAGCTGCCGCAGCGCCTGATGCGGATCCAGCGTGCCGCAGGGCCGGCGCGGCACGGCCACCGGCTCGACCTGATCGGTCGCCGGTGGGGGCGGGACGTCGGCGGCATGGAGAACCAGGGTGCGGGCGGCCCCGTCCCCGAACAGTTTGTGGCCGGCTTCGAGCCGCCCGCCGGCATCGATCACCACCCTGACCGGGTTGGGACCGGGCACCAGGCGCACGGTCAGGCGCGGGTCATCGGCCTCGACGGTGCCGGCGCCGACCAGCACCGCATCGGAAAGCGCACGCATGCGATGGGCGTGAACAAGGTCTTCCTCGCCCGACAGCCATTGCGAACAGCCGCTGGTGGTGGCGATGCGGCCGTCCAGGCTCTGGGCCAGATGGGCCGAGACCCGCGGCCGGTCGGCCGGGGCCGGGCGGAGCACCGGAAGATAGAGGTCGAGCAGCCGGGCGGCGGCCGGGTCAAGCTCGATCCGCGTCGCCCAGCGCATGGCGGGCTCGTCCGCATGATCGTCCAGCAGCACCGCATCAGCGGCAAGCGGCGTCGCCGCCGGCACCAGCCGGCCGTCGGAGCCGAGCGCCAGGCCCGCCGGCAGATCGGGTGCTGCAGCAAGGGCCAGCAGCCCGTCCCAGACCACGGCCGCATCCAGACGCACGGGATGGGGCCGGGCCGGCCGGCCGACAGGATGGTGGGGACGCAGCGCAGACAGACGGGTCGCGGCGGAACCAGCCCCGGCGGTGACGGTTCCGTTCTCCGTCACCGGATTTCGGGCGGCGGGGACGGCATCGGCGGGTGGCATGTCCATCCTGGTGGTCCTTCTCCCCTGCCCTGCCCTTCGGCGGGTGCCGGTCGTGACGATCGACAGGCGACAAGCGATCCGAAGGCGTGGCGGTTGCGTAAAGATACTGCAACTTACGCAAATGCCCGGCCGCCGGATCGGTTCCCGGCTCACCTCCCTGGCCCCGGTCGGCACCTTCCGCCGTCTTTCCCGGTGAACGCCCCATACAACCGGGGCGCTTCCGTCTCCATATGGTGATGCATGGCGAGGAAACGAGAGGCCGCCGCGCTCGCGCGGCTCAGACTGGATGCAGGGCTGCATGCCATCGGTGCGACCGGGCTGGTCGCGGCCGCGGGCGTCGTCGTGGCTGCGCGGGCGGGCGATGCGCTGGGGCCGGCCTATCCGCTGAAGGCGGTGGCCTGGCTCGCCTTTGCGCTGGCCATTGCGGGCCCCGCGCTGGCCCAGCATCTGCCCCAGGCCCGGGTGGGCCCGGCCAACCGGGTGACCCTGCTGCGCGCAGGCCTGGTGGCGCTGGTCGCCGCCACGATCGGCGAGCCGCTGATGGCGGTGGATCACGGCGCCGCCGCCGGGCCGGTCGCCTGGATGCTGTTCCTGACCGCGGCGATCTGCCTGGCGCTGGACGGCGTCGACGGCTGGATCGCCCGCAGGCGGGGCGTGGCCAGCCCCTTCGGCGCCCGGTTCGACATGGAACTGGATGCGCTGTTCGTGGCGGTGCTGTCCTGGGCGGCGCTGGATGCGGGGCGGGCGGGCCCCTGGGTGCTGGCGGCGGGGGCGCTGCGCTATCTGTGGGTGGCGGCGGCCTGGGCCTGGCCACCCCTGAAAGCCCCCCTGCCCCCCAGCAACCGCCGCCGGGCCGCCTGCGCCTTCGGTGTTGCGGCGCTGGTCGGCGCGCTGAACCCGATCTCCGCCACCGCCGGCACGGTCTCGGCCGCGATCGCGGTCGCCGTGCTGGGCTGGTCCTTCGCCGTCGACCTTCTGGCCGTGATCAGGCTGCACCGCAGCCGCACCCCTCGCGAGGAGACCCCCTGATGACGATGCGCAGAGCCTGGGCCGCCGCAGGGCTGCTCACCCTCCCCGTCCTGATGGCACCCCCCGCCCTGATGGCGACCTCGATCGTGACGGCGCAGCCGGCGCTGGCAGCACCCGAGACCTACACCCTGGATCCCGAACATGCGGTGGTGGGCTTCCTGGTCATGCATGCGGGCTATGCCAATGTGCTGGGCCGGTTTCGCGAGGTCGAGGGCGAGATCAGCTTCGACGAGGCGGCGAAACGGCTCGACGGCGGCGAGATCCGGGTGAAGACCGCCAGCGTCTTCACCGATCACGACAAGCGCGACGAGCACCTGCGCGGGCCCGATTTCCTGAATGCCGAGGAATTCCCCGACATGGTCTTCCGCCTGGACGGCGCCGAGCCTGCGGGCGAGCGGACCGGGCGCATCACCGGCACGCTGGAGTTGCTGGGTGTGCGAAAACCCATGACTCTGGACGTGACGTGGAACAAGAGTGCCGAATATCCGTTCGGGACTGGCGTATTCGGTACGCGCCCCTATGTTATCGGGGTTTCTGCGCGTGGTACCATTCGCCGCAGCGACTTCGGCATGACCTATGGCCTGGACGGCGACCTCGTCGGTGACGAGATCTCCCTGATCCTTGAAATGGAGGCACGCCGGCAGTGAACGCGACATCCGGCTCCGACGGTGTCCCCCCCGCGGACAGGTCCAATGACGAGGACGATCAGATGAGTGAGGCGACGGAGCGGCGACTGCAGCGTGCCCAGGCCGAATTGCGCGCCGGCGGCGCCGTGCTGCTGCGCGACGATCAGGCCGATGTGCTGGCGCTTTCTCCCGAACGCGCCTCGCCCGACCGCCTCGCCGCCCTCGCCATCCTGACCGGCGCCCCCGCCGACCTGCTGATTTCCCGCCGCCGCGCGGCGCTGGCCGGGCTGGTCGCGCCGATCGAAGCGGATGATCCGCGCGGCGTGGAGCCGGTGGCGGCACCCATCCGCGACATCACCGACCCGGCCTGGCGGCTGGCGGCCGACCCGACCCGCAGCGACGACGGCACGGCCGCGCGCGAACGTGCCCTCGGCCGGCTGCGCCCGGCCGGGCGGGCCTCGGCCGCGGCCATCGCGCTTGCCAAACGGGCCGGTCTGCTGCCGGCGCTGGTATCGGTTGAACTGCCCGCAGGCCGGCTGCCCGGCGGGGCCTCGGCGCTCGATCCCGTCATCATCGAGGCGAAGCTGCTGAAGGAAGGCCAGATCGCGGCCGGCCGGCTGAAGCGTGTGGCCGAGGCCCGGGTGCCGCTGGCCGATGCCGAGAATTGCCGGATCATCGCCTTCCGCCCATCCGACGGTGGGCCGGAACATTTGGCGATCGTGGTGGGCGAGCCGACGGCGGATGCGCCGATCCTGGCCCGGCTGCATTCCGAATGCTTCACCGGCGACCTGCTCGGCTCTTTGCGCTGCGATTGCGGCGAACAGCTGAAGGGGGCGATCCGGACCATGGCCGCGGCCGGCGGTGGCGTGGTGCTGTACATGGCCCAGGAAGGCCGCGGCATCGGGCTGATCAACAAGCTGCGCGCCTATGACCTGCAGGATCGCGGCCTGGATACGGTGGATGCCAATCTGGCGCTGGGCTACGAGGCCGACGAGCGCGATTTCCGCCCGGCGGCCGAAATGCTGCGGGCGCTGGGCCATCAGCGCATCCGGCTGCTGACCAACAACCCGGCCAAGGTGCAGGCGCTGGGCGCCCATGGCATTGAGGTGGTGGAGCGGGTGCCCCATGCCTTCCCCGCCAACGGCCACAATGCCGGCTATCTGTCGACCAAGGCCCGCCGGGCCGGGCACATGCTGTAGCCGCGCGGCAAGGGCTGCCGCCCGGCAAATGCTGCCGGGCCGGCCGGCACCGCCGACACAACCGCACCGCGCCGCGATCGCCCCCCAACCCGGGCATCGCGGCGTTTTTTCGTCGACAGCGCCGTGATTTGCACCGAATCACGCTTGGCACGATGCTTGAATATCAAGACCCCGACGGCGCCGGTCCGCGCGCCATGACTGCCCGCCCAGACCGTCTGCCCGGCAGACGGGGGCGCCCCCGGGGTTTCTGCCATGTTCGTCGACGCTTCCCGCGGTTACCGCTACGACACGCCCGCCTGGGCCGGCGGGGAACCTGCGCGCACGTCTTCGACCGATACCGCACAGGCAGATCGCAGCACCACTGCCGGTAAGACCGCCCAGGCGGAACCGGTGGGGTTCTGGGGCGAGGACGGCTTCAGCTTCGGCGACCTGCTCGACATCGTGAACCCGCTGCAGCAGCTGCCGGTGGTGGGCACGGTCTATCGGGCGCTGACCGGCGATACGATCTCGCCCGGTGCGCGGATGATCGGCGGCATCGCCTTCGGCGGCCCGATCGGTGCCATCGGCGCGATGATGGAAAACGCCACCATGGACGCCTCGGGCCATACCGCCGGCGACCGGGCGCTGGCCGCCCTGATCGGCGAGGACGAGGACACCGGCGGCACGGCGCTGGCCGCGGCCGATGCCGCATCGGGCCGGGTGGAAAGCGCCGCCGATGACGGGGCACGGATCGCCGCCTCGCAGACCGCGTCGCTCGCCGCCCCGGCGGGCCGGCCTGTGGGGGCGAAGGATGTTCCGGCCGAAGACGGCGATCAGGGGATGAGCGAGGCCCAGTTCGCCGCGCTGCTCGGGGCCTTCGGCGCGGCAGCCCCGGCGGCCGCCAACGGCAACCGGCCGGCCGGCGGCGCGGCCACGGATGCGCAGACCACGGACGCGCCGACCACGGGGGCGCAGGCCTCGATCGCCGCCACCGCCGACCGGGCGCCGCGGACCCGCACCACCACCCCGGCCGAGGAACGCCTGGCGGCCAACGACCTCTCCACCGCCCGCGGCCGCAACGGCCGGCCGAGCGAGCGCGAGATCGAGGCCATGCTGCGCCAGAGCGTGCCGGCGGGCAGCGCCGGCAGCACGCCGCTCGCCGATCTGCCGGCCGGAAGCGCCGGCGGCAGCACCGAGTTGGGCCGGATCATCCCGGCGGCCGCCTTCATGGGCGTCGACGGCCCCACCGCCCGCAAACCGGCCCCGCCGGTATCGGCCCCGGGTGCCGCAGCCTATGCCGCACGCACCGCCCCGCCCCGCCCGCGGGAGCCGCAGGACGAGCCCACGGCGACCGATGCCGCCCGGGCCGCCCAGCTGCAGGATATGAACGCGGCGACGCCTGAGACCGGCCCGATCCCGCTCGACGATTTCGCCGCCCGGATGAACCAGGCGCTGGACCGCTACCAGGCGCAGATGCGCGCCGGCCAGTCCAAGGCCGCAACCGTGTCCAGGAATCTGTAGTCGACCCCTCGCCGGGCGATCAGCGCCGTGACAAATCCGCGTCGGGAGCCGGCTGGTCTTCACGGGTCCGACGGGGCCGTGGCAGACTTAGGCCATGTTGGTTCGATACGATCCCCTACTCGCACGGTTCCGCTTCTGGTGGCGGGACGAGCGCCTGCCGGTGGCCATCGGCCGCAACGGCATCACCGTCGCCAAGCGCGAAGGCGACGGGGCAACCCCGATCGGCACCCTGCCGATCCGGCGGGTGCTCTATCGCGCCGACCGGGTCGAGGCGCCGCGCACCCGCCTGCCCGTCCAGGCGATCCGCCCCGAAGACGGCTGGTGCGACGACCCGGAAAACCCCTGGTACAACAAGCCCGTCGACCTGCCCTTCCCCGCCCGCCATGAACGGCTGTGGCGCGACGACCATGTCTACGACCTGATCGCGGTGCTGGGCTGGAACGACGCCCCGGTGGTGCCGGGGCGTGGCAGCGCCATCTTTCTGCATGTCGCCCGGCCGGATTTCTCCGGCACCGAAGGCTGCGTGGCCCTGGCCATGGACGATCTGGTGCGGGTGCTGGCGGATGCAGGCCCCGGCGATACCCTGACCATCAGCGCGAGATTCTAGAGGATCACCCTGCCAGAGGGGCAGGATAGTCGCGATGCCCGAAGATGGCGGTGCCGACGCGGACATGGGTGGCGCCCAGGCGGATGGCCATGGGGTAGTCGCCGCTCATCCCCATGCTGAGCAGCTTAAGACCATGGGCCGCCGCCATGTCGGCCAGCAGGGCGAAATGCGGTGCCGGCTGGTCGTCGACCGGCGGGATGCACATCAGCCCGTCGACGGTCAGGCCCAGATCCTCGCGGCATTCCCGCAGGAACCCATCCAGATCGGCGGGCAGCACGCCCGCCTTCTGCGGCTCTTCACCCGTGTTCACCTGCACCAGCAGCCGGGGCAGGCGGCCGGCCCTGGCCCCTTCTTCAGCCAGCATCCGGGCAAGCTTCGGGCGGTCGACGCTCTGGATGACATCGAACAGCGCCAGCGCCTCGCGCAGCTTGTTGGTCTGCAGCGGACCGATCAGATGCAGTTCCAGATCGGGGAAACGCTCGCGCAGGGCCGGCCATTTGCCGGCGGCTTCCTGCACCCGGTTTTCCCCGAAACCCCGCTGGCCGGCCTCGATCGCCGGCAGGATGGCCGGCGCGTCGTGGGTTTTGGAGACCGCCACCAGGGTCACCGCCGCAGGGTCGCGGCCGGCATCATGGGCGGCGCGGTCGATCTCCGCCCGGACCTGGGCGAGGTTTGCCTTGACGTCGGTCATGGGGCTCGGGCTCCCTCGGAACGGATCACCGGCGGGGTCTTCCCCCGCCCCTACCCTGAAAGCGGGCGGATGCGATATGGGGCGCCATCATAGCCGAGGCGGCGGGCTTCTCAACTCTCAGCGGCGGGGACCACGCGGGATCGCGGTGCTGATCACCGACCGGGGCCGGCAGGGCCCACCCCGCCCGGCGCTGCTGGCCGGCCTTAAGCGCGGCGATCTGGTGATCTTCCGCGACTACGACGCCCCCGACCGGCTGGTCCTCGGCCGGCTGTGGCGACAGCTGACCCGGGCGCGGGGCATCGGGCTGCTGGTCGCGGGCGATCTTCGTCTGGCCCTTGCACTGGACGCCGACGGGCAGCACCTGCCCGGCCACCGGCTGCGCCGGCCCGAAATCCGCCGCCTGCCGCGCCCATTGCCGGCCAGCGCCGCCGTCCATGATCGCCGGGATCTTGTCCGGGCCAGGCGGCGGGGGGCAGAGCTGCTGCTGATCTCCCCCGTGCTGCCGACCCGCAGCCATCCGGGGGCCCGGGTGCTGGGGCCGCTGCGCTTCCGGGCACTGGCCCGGCAGGCCGATCGGCCGGTGGTGGCGCTGGGCGGCATGGACCGCAGCCGGTTGCGGCAGCTTTCCCCCTGCCGCAACCTGACGGGTTTTGCCGCCATCGACGCCTTCAGACGGGCCGGCTACTCCGGCGGAGCAACCGCCGCATCGACCAGCTTTTCCAGCCAGAGGCTGGATTCATAGGCGCCTTCCAGCAGCGGCAGCCCGCCGGCAATGCCGTTCTGCACCCGCCCGGTCATCCGGGTTGCGACATAGCGGCTGGCGAAGAGCGGCTTGTAGCCGCCGGTGAACAGCAAAGCGGCCACGGCCGGCTGCTCGTTATAACCGCGCCAGGCCCAGCTCTGCGGGTAGCCGTCGGGCAGGAAAATATCGTGGAAATGGACCAGCACGCCCCTGGGCAGCATTGGCAGGATGCGGTTCAGCACCACGTCGACATCGCTGCCCGGCATCAGGATATGGCTGCTGTCCACGACCAGCATGTCGCCGGCTTCCAGCGCCGCGAATTCCTTCAGCGGCACGCTCTGCATCGGCTTGCGGATCAGCCGGATGCCCAGCTCGTCGATCGCGGCCCGGGGCTCGGGGTCGATGGCGGTCATCTCGGCGCCATGGCCGTCATCCTTCAGCGCCTGGGCGATGAAGCGGGTGGAATGGCCGGAGCCGATCTCGATGATCCGCCGCGGCCGGGCCGCACGCACCATGGTATAGGCGGCCAGCGCATCCAGCCGCGGGAACCAGTCCTGCGACCAGCGCGGCGCCGGCGGCCGGGCCCCGGCCAGCCGGGCCAGATCGTCGCGATAGTCGGCCGCGGCATCCAGCACCGCGCCGAAGACCGGCTCCATGGCCTGAAACAGCGCCTCGGCCGCCGGATGCGGCCCCTTGGGCTTCACCGCCTCTACCTGTTCGGCATAGCGATAGGGGATGAAATAGCCGCGCTTGCCGAAGCCGAGCGCGGTGGACAATGCGAAACGCCTGGCGCGCTGCTCGCTCATCGGGGCCCCTCGCCGGCGCTCGCCGGCTGCGGCAGGGCCGCCCCGGGAACCGCATCGGCATAATCTGCGGGAATGTAGCCGAACCGCGCCATCTGTTCGTGATGATCGGCGATGATCCGGCGGATCTGATCGGGCGTCAGCCGTTCCCGCCACTTGCCGGCACCGCCGGAGCGGAAGAAGGCCTTGGAATTGACCGAGCGCTCGCGGAAGCCATGGCGTTCCTCCATCTGCTTCAGAATCTTGAAGGAGGAGAAGCGGATCGCCCGTTCCAGCCGTTCCCGCGGGGGTTTCAGCCCCAGGAAATCGGTCAGCTTGCGGAAGGTCTGAAGCGGCCGGTCGGTCATGTCTTCATAGCGCATGACATGCAGCCCCGGGCTCGCCACCTGGGTCCAGCTCTTCACATGCAGGGACCAGGTGCTGAGCACCTCGAAGACATTGCGGTCGTCATTGGCGGTGACGGCCCCCTCGGTCGCCATCATGCCGATCGCCCCGTCGATATCGAGACCGAAATGGTCGGCCACCGACGAGACCACATCCAGCGGGTTGCGCACGATATAGATGGCGCCGGCAGTGTGGTTCAGGCTGATCAGCGGATAACCGCCCCGCTCCGCCAGGATGTTGTGGGTCTTGGCGAAGACGTTGTCGGGGAAGGCCTGCGTCATGTCGCGATGGACCAGCGGGCGGATCTTCATGATCTCCTGCTCGGTCGCCTGCGACAGCGGCTTGTCCAGATAGCGCAGATACCATTCGGGTTTGCTCTCACCCAGACAGAAATCGGCGAAACGATCGGGATGGACCGGGGCCTTGGCGTCACGCAGCAGGTTGTGCAGGAACGCCCGCGTCCAGGTGTTGCCCGATTTCGGATAGGAGGCGAGCCAGATGATCGCACCCATGACGGCGGGACTCCCTTGAAGGCTGCCGGCAGACTACGCCGGCCGGGCATCGAGCCCCAATCCATAGCCGAAAACCGCGCCCGACAAAAGGAAGCCGCGCCTGAGGAAGGCTTGCAACGGAAAAGGGCGGGTCCGAAGACCCGCCCTTCCCGTCTCATCCGGCCCGAAGGCCGCCCGAGCGACACCGATCAGAAGCTGAGAGCGGTACCGACCAGGAACGCGGTGCCGTCCTGCCGGGCCGAAGCGCGATCGCTGTCGGCATCGAGGAACTGCACGCCGGCATTCAGGCTGATGCCCGGGCCCATCGCGTACGAACCGCCGATCTCGTACATCTTCAGCTCGTCGTCGCCGCCGACGTCGAACTCACGCTGGCTGTTGGCATATGCCGCACCAACCTTGTAGGGGCCGAAGGCATAGACCAGGCCGACGTCCCAGCCCTTGATGTCGTTGTTGCCATCAAGGCCGCGGTTGTCGTTGATATACGAACCGCCGAAGGTGAAGCCCGAGAAGCCGACATTCAGGCCCAGGCTCCAGACCTGCAGGTCGTCAAAGCCGGGAGTGTCGACTTCCTGGCTGCCCTTCAGGTAGCCACCCGACACGGCCAGATCGACCGGGCCCAGCTTGTTGACGTAGTTCAGACCGACTTCGACGATCTGCTCCTGCTGACCGGGCTGGTTGTCCGCGGTGTTACCATAGGAGCCCGACCAGCCGCCGCCATTGCCGTTCTGGCCGGCCGCGACACCCGCCTTCACGGTCGGGGTGTACGACAGACCGAGCTGGAAGCCGGCCATGCGCGGGGTGAAGTAGGTCACCTTGTTCGCGTCGGAGGTGTTGTTGATCAGGGTGCTGGGGGCCTGACCGATGCGGCCGGCGGCGTTGGTGCCGGTCGAGAAGTTGAAGAAGTTCGGCTCCGACACGCCATGGCCGACAATCGCCGACGGCGCGGCATAGTGCATCAGGTACGGGGCCGAGTTCTCGGCACCCAGCAGCACGCGGCCCCACGAGCCGTCGAAATAGACATAGTGCTCGTCAATCTGGTCGCCGGGCCCACGGTTATTGGCGGCGGTCCAGGCCTCCAGCTGCACCTGCACACCAACCTTCAGACCGTTGTCGAGGACGGTCTCACCCAGGAAGTGGATTTCGCCTTCCTGAACCATCTCGTCGGAGCGGTAGTCGACGCCGTTGACCTGATCCTGGTCGGTGATCTTGAAGAACGACTGATAGTAGCCGCCCAGGCCCAGCTTGATCTGCTCCGCCGCCGAAGCCTGGCCGGTGACGAGTCCGACGGCAACGAGCGCCGTGGTGCCGATGAGGATCTTCTTCATGCTCTCCCTCACTTCTATGTCAAATCGTGATGCCACGATGATGCTGTCTGCTATGCCACACCCTGACCAGACCGCGCCTGTGCTTTCGGCCAAGTCGGCAATAGGGCACAGGTGATGGACGTCACCGATTTACCTGAGTTACGTGATGACGTCACATTCCGCGTCGCTATAAGAGCGTGCACCCCTGCCCGCGTCAAGAAACCTGCCTCACCTGCCAATCCGGTTACCCGTTCGCTGTGCTGTCCACGCAACAGTTTGCAGTGCGAAATAACCACAGATCTCCGGATAAAAACTGCCACATAATCTTCTGGTGACCCGGCTATCCATAGACATATCATGTCATCATCTTCGCTCAGAGGAGGAGGCCAACATGCTTCATGATCAGCTTCGCCGGTTCGTCGCTCCTATCGCCCTGCTGCTTGTTGCAACATCTGTGCCCGCCATGTCTCAAGCAGCGCCGGATGGCGGTTTTCACGCGCCTGCGCCTGGCACCAATATCGTCTGGCAGGGGGAGAGCCATCGGGGCAGCTTCACGAGTCGCAACGTTTTCACGGGGGTGGAGGGCTTTAAGATCCTCTTCAAGCGGGGAGGCGTTGAAGAGGGTGCATGGATCCCCTTCTGCTATGGCTGTGCTCACAACATCATCGACGTCGAAGCTTATGCCGGGCTCTGGCCGCTGGAAGTGGGCAAGTCCGTCTCATTCCGTCGGAAGCGTGAAGACGGTAGCCGGGAATGGGCCCACGTCATCAAAGTCGTCGGAACCGAATCCGTCACCGTCGGTGCCGGAAGCTTTGATACATTTGTCGTGGAAGAAACGGCAACATCCATTGGCCGCAACTGGCGAGGCACCAGCCGCTTCTGGTGGGCACCATCCGTAGGCTACATCGTCAAAGAAGAGATCGAAGAAAATGATGGCACCTGGAACCGCGACGAGGTCACCGAACTTACACCCGCGCAATGAAACTGCGATCGAGGAGGCGTTATTCCATGAGAATAGGAGTGATGATGCTTGGTAGCAGCCTGCTTCTTGCTGCGTGCCAGACCACTCAAACTGTCGAAAATCCAATGCAGATGGCCGTATCATTCAACTGGAACGATACGAAATCCTGTAGCAGCACATCTCCGGAAATAAACATTGAAAATGTGCCGGGTAATACACGGTTCGTCGATATCAGGCTGATCGATCTGGATGCCCCCGCCTTCAATCATGGCGGGTCGGTTGTCGGCTATGATGGCAGTGGGCTCATCAAGAAAGGGGCTCTCAGCAATTATACCGGGCCATGCCCTCCCAGCGGCACCAGCCACCGTTACCAGTTTACGGTTCGTGCCTTGAATGCCGACAAGACCCTGATTTTGGGGACGGGGATGTCAACTGCGACATTTCCTTCAACCAGATGAACGTATGTCAGATCCGCGCGGATGATGTCGGCGTCACGGCCTTTCTTTATCGGCCAGCAGCTTCTCAGTCGGGCCAGCCGTAAGCTGACATCATTCTGAGATTCTGACAGGGCCATTGTTACCGAACCGGATTGTGGTATCCCACTCCTCCGTAGAGAAAGAATAGCCGCTTCCAATTTCTCGGAAGCGGCTATTCTCACCGAGGTGATATCAGGCTCAGAACGACAGGGCGGTACCGATCATGAACGAGTTCGCCTCGTTGCGAAGATCCGCATCGTCCGAGTCGAAATCGATGTAATAGTAGCCGGCCATCAGGTTGACGCCCGGGCCCATCTCATAAGTGCCGCCGATCTCGAAGGTCGAAACCTCGTCCTTCACACCTGCGGTCTTCTGGCTGCCATAGCCATAGCCGGTGCCGACAGTGTAGGGACCGAAGCCGTAGGCGGTAAACTCATAAATTCGCTTGGCGTTTTTTGGCAGCTGTGATTCAAGGCTTCCGAATGAGGGAGCTTTGAATGACG